>Ga0315900_10005072_pt1 | contig 18238 bp, 23 predicted proteins | sample LakEriMetagenome_FD_203521 | JGI IMG/M metagenome (GOLD analysis project Ga0315900, IMG submission 203521) | Freshwater fungal communities from buoy surface, Lake Erie, Ohio, United States - Buoy 12 MA114 | ecosystem: Environmental > Aquatic > Freshwater > Lake > Lake biofilm | place: USA: Lake... | reverse complement strand
GCCAGTAGGTCCTGTCGCACCAGTATTTGAAGCCGTCCCTTGCGCACCAGTAGGACCAGTAGGTCCGCTTCCACTTCCGCCGTCTGCGCAACAACACTGTATTTTACAAGTTACAATATCATATGTGACTTCCTCTACTGCCAAATCTTTAGTTGTATTAGTTACAGAAAAATTCATTTTATTATAATAATAAAAAAAATTAATAATAATAAATGCATACTGTAACAAAAATAAAAATACATGCAGCTATCTTTATTTTTTTCATAATTATATTCGCGCTTCTTTACCGATTTGTCGCGCAACTATCAATAGAAGACTCTATCTATTCATCTCTGAGTTTTCAAACATTTACGGGATATGATATAGACAATGACAAAGCAAAGGCAATATCATCAGTACAAATGTTTTCATCTTATATTTTTGTAATAGTAATAATGTATTCTATATTACACCTTTAATAAGTATTGTATTGACCCCATGTAAACCATAGAATAATAGAAATCAATAGACCTAAACCTACCCCTCCTGCAGCATAAAGTTCTTTCCCATTACTAAAAGCAAAATATCCACCCGCGCCAAGACCTAAAGTTAATAAAATATAAAAAGCGATAACATACCATTTATTTATTGCATCCATTTTTTATTTATGAATATAAAAATAAAATTTATTAATAATTTTATTTTAAATAAAAATGTATAAGTTGTTGTGCATCCTAGCATTAAGTGTCTTGAAATATTGTTCAGGTATTACTTGTTACACACCCGCAAATGTAACTCAACTCGGACTTGTATCATATCAAAATAAAGTTTACAATATAGATAATTATGAGCATCCGGGTGGTCAAGTAACTTTACTACTATCGAAAGGGCAACCACTTGAAGATTTTTTTAATAAATATAAATTTCATACTAATAATCCCTTGGTAAATACAGATCTTCAAAATTTATATGTAGGTGATCTTTATGACTGTTGCAATTGCGGTTGCGTTACGGACCCGTATCCAAATACTGTCTCGAATCCGGATCAGATTTTTTTATACTATGATAACCTTACACAATTATTCGTTATCATATCGGCTGCTTATGTATTTGTAAATCTACTTTTTGCGCTATTAACTCGAAATACGCATATATCATTTCTAAATGAAAATTTTTATTTTTGTGAGTATGTGTCAAGGGGTACATTATTTTTTATGGCGTTTTATACTTTATGGTGGGGTGTGCTCCTTTTTTTATCATTGTATTCTGATAGTTACAGTATAATTTTGAACCGATTAGGAGTTTGGATTTCTCTAAATATAGCATTTACCCTGTTGCCAATAACAAGAAATAGTATTTGGGTAATATTTTTAAAACTTTCATATAACAAATTAATTCAAATACATAAATTCGTGGCAGTGCTTTGTTTAATTTCTGTAATTATAAAAATGATATTACCGGTAGTTTATTATGATGTTAATTACCTTGTACATAATCAAAGGGCAATTTCTGCCACAATATCTTCTGTCTCGATAATACTTACTTTTATACTATCAACAGGTTATATAAGGCGTAATTTGTTTGAACTTTTCTTTTATTCTCATAAAATTTTATTTGTTCTTACTATTGTTACGATGGCGTTGCATTTTATTTCCGCGCTTTATTACGTTATACCATCGATAAGTTTATATTTAATCGATATATTTTTAAGACATTTCTATAGCCAGAAATCGGTTTTTATTTCAAAAACTAATATTGGTAGTAGGGAATATAAGTCGTATTGTTCTTTTATAACTATCACACTTCTAAAGAAGATAGATAAAATCGAACCTGGATCTTTCTTTTTTATATGTTGCAAGAATATATCACAGTACGAATGGCATCCGATAAGTGTATTGACTTACGACGATGATAAACTACTTTTTTGTATTAAGGATATGGGTAACAAAAGCTGGAGTACTAAAATAACAGATTCGGCTGATAACTCCCTTGATTTGTATGTACAGGGTCCGTATTTGCATCTTGATTTGTGTTATAGAGAAAATAAATATAAGCATATACTATTAATAGCAAATGGAATAGGGATAACACCTTTCATATCTATTCTTAGAGATATAAAAAATAAAAAATTATCAAAATTAAAGAAAGTTGTTCTTGTATGGATTATACCTCATTCATCTTATATCGAGAATTTTTCTGAATTGTTAAATTTTCAGGGTGTTATAAGTATAAAGATTTATATTACACGACCAGATTTTATTGAAGGGGGTTACCCTAATTATTTATCGATAGTGAATAAAAAGATTGATGTCAAGCAATATATTCCGAATTATATTATTCTGAATAGTATAACAAATAAAGATTTATGTGTCATATCGTGTGGATCGAGAACTTTATTAACTGATGTACATGAAATATGTAAGAAATTGAAAGTGGATTTATATAATGAAAATTTTTGAAATATATTTAAAAAATAAATTATAATAATAAAAAATGTTTAGAAGATTATTTACAGTATTAAGTATTCTAGGATCACAAGTAGTTGCTCAAGTATGCTTTACTCAGCAACAGGTTCAAACAAGTACCAGTTTATTTTCATACAAGGGTAATGTATATGATATTACAAACTACGAACATCCAGGGGGTGCTGAAAATTTGAGTTTGACTATTGGTGGGGCTTTAGAAGATTTTGTGAATTTACCGCAATATAGTTTTCACTTAACAAAAGGTGAATTTAGTGCTGATTTGACAAGGCTTTTAGTTGGGCAGTTATGTACTACGCCGCCAGTTATTACTACGGTTGCGCCGGTTATTACTACGGTTGCACCAGTTATTACTACGACTGCGCCAGTTATTACTACGGTTGCACCTACTACAAGTAAATGCACTACTGTAAAAAAATCACCGACTCAAGCATTTACATCATCTGCAAATACAAACGAGATTTATTTATATTATGTGATTGCTGGAATATTTTTTATAACTATGCTTTTTAATTAATTTTTAAACTATTCATAAGTTTTAAAATTATATTCTTTTATTAATCTTGCGAATGCTCTTACGAACCCGGCTCTTGCGAACGCTCTTACGAACTCGGCTCTTGCGAACGCTCTTACGAACTCGGCTCTTAAACTTATAAAATTTAGGATCAATATATTCTTTATAAAATTTATGTGCGGCTTTTATCAATTTTTCTTTAAGTTTTTTATCTTTACATAATTCAGCTTCTCTTAATAAATCATTATATATTTCTAAATTATATTCTTTATTAAAATCAAATTTCGTTTTAAATTTGAAAGAAAGCTTTTTTAAATCTTTAAGAGATTTAGCATTTTCTAGTGCTTTACTAATAATTCTACACATGTCTTTCGCCTCTTTATAATCTTCTTTGGATACTCCTTTCGAAGTCATTCTTTTACAAAGTTTGTTAGAAAACTCACACCAGGATATATATTCATCTATAAATTTGTCATTTATATCTTCATCTTTGTACTTGTTATCTTTTAAAAGATAATATCTGTTACCGCAATTAACTGCGTAATTAAGCATTTTTTATTATATATAATAAAAAAATAATTTAATCAACTTCTTCAACAACTGTTTCTTTTTCAGGTTCAATAGGTACGACCTGTGGCGACGCAGTATTCACTCCTGTCAGTCCCGAAAGCATTGGAAGTAATGCCGACATATCAGGCATACCGCCTGGCGCTGCTCCTGGAACTCCGCCATCAGCTCCTCCGACATTTAAATTTGAAACCATAGTATTAATCATATTCATCATATCAGGAGCGCCGCCTGGTGCGCCGTTAGGAGCTCCTCCAGGATTCATATTTCCAAGAGAAGAGCACATTGTTTGAACAGTACCCATAAGTTTTCCCAAATCCAAAGAACCATCTTGCATTCCATTGTTCATACTTGACAGCAAATCATTGAAAACCCCGGATTGCATGATGCTACTAACAGCTTCCAAAGGATTGGCATTTGGTTTAATATTACTTTCAACTTTATTAATAATATCACTCAAGAAATCAGCCTCCTTTGTGTTACTATTCTTAAGAATATCCTTTGCCTTACCTGCAGGGTCAAGAAGAGCTGATATAGTTAGAAGATGCTTCCAAATAATTTCTGATGTCTCAGAATCAGCTTTCTCAAAAATAACACTCATATCAACAAAAACTCGTTCCGAATATGTGACAACCGGTTCAACAAGATTTTTATTCTTTGCGACTATACAATCTCTATTATTAACACAAAAAAGTCTAAAGATCTCAATGTGCTTTTTAATTATTCTATCATTTGAAAGTGTTGTCTTACTTAACAAACGATCATATAGTTTCACAGGATGATGTTGAGTTCCGAATGCTTCATTCAACGCAGCGATAAAAGAGGAAATAGCTTTAAAAGGAATTAGTTCGTTATTCATTTTTTATTATTAAGTTATTATTTTAAATAATAATTTAATAAAATGATTTAAATGTTTTGTACTTTGACACCTATAATTTTTGGATTTGCTTTTGTAAGGTCTTCTTTTTTTTCGTGTTGCCAGTTAAAGGCGCAGTTATGATTAAAAAACGGAAGACACGCCAAACAAAATGACTTAGTACATTTGCATTCAGTAATGCATAAATTCTTCTTATTACACTTATCGCATCGCATTCTCATTTTTTATTTTTATTTAAAAGAAAATTTAAAAAATCAATTTTTGTTTTTACATCACCTTAAAAAAAAATAAAAAAAAAATTTTTATATAATAAATGAGTTATCTAAATAAACCTATTGCATATCTAGTAGATGCTGATATCGACGCTAATGGGAATTTGTCTAATCCCCAAATTCCAAATGATAAACCTGTTTTACTTATGATCCAGGCAGATTTTTGCGGTCATTGTACAAAAGCAAAACCCGCATATCAGGAGTTCGCTAACAAAAATAGCGGTAAAGTGTTTGTTGCAACCATTCAAGCAGATGGTGATCAAAAAGGAGAGAAAGAACTTGGACAAAGAATTGAAAAAATAGATAGTAGTTTTCAAGGATTTCCACATTATATGCTTTATGACAGAAGCAGAAAAAGATTTACACATAATGGAGGGCGTGATGTTGCTAGTTTAGAACAGTTTGTAAATTCTCATATGTAAATTTAAAATTGAATTATTATTTATTAATTAAATAATAATTTAAAATGAAACTCGTGCTTAAAAATTTCAGATGCTTTGAAGATAAGACTATAGATTTCAAAGACAATTTTACTCTTATATCGGGTCCAAGTGGTGCAGGGAAAACATCAATCTTAAAAGCGTTCAATTTTGTTTTATATGATAATGAAAAAAAGCCTGTCATGAATGGCAAAAATTCGTGTTCGGTTGAATTTGTTTATAATAATTCTACAATTATAACAAGAACAAAAAAACCTAATAGACTCTTAGTTGTACACAATGAGATAGAATATGAGGATGATGCTGGTCAAGAAATAATTAATACTATATTCGGAAAGAACTTTGACATAACTAGTTACATGGCTCAAAATGCTATTAACTCTTTTATACTAATGAGTCCAACTGATAAATTATTATTTCTCGAAAATTTTGCTTTTAAGAATGTTGATATAGAACTCATAAAGTCAAGATGTAAAAGTGTTATTCAAACTCATTATAATACTTTGAACAAAACAACAAATGAACTGGAGATGTTAAGAAATATGTTTGAAGAAATGAAAGAGCCTGTAGAAATTAAATTCCCTATTAAGACAAAAGATAAAGAAAAAAGTATAAAGAACCAGCAAATTAAGTACAAAAACTGCGATGTACTAATAAAAAAAGCTCGGAATAGTATAGGAAAGATGCAGAAAGAATTAAGTGATTTGAGGGTATTAAATAGCTTTATTGAATCAAATAATGATAATATTGAATGTTTGTCTGAAAAATTAAGTAATCTGAAAATTGAAGATGTTGAATATATTGGAGATGATGCACTTGATGATTATAAAAATAGATTGGATAGTCTGATTTCAAGACGAAAATATACCGAATTGGATGCGAAAATTAAAGAAGATACAGAAAAACTTGAAGAAATGAAGAAAAGTGAAATTGATGAATATCATAGAGAACTTGCTGATATACAAAGCAAACTATGGAAAGAGTATACAAGAGAAGAAGTTGAAGATAATATTAGTAGTATAAAAACGTATATCGAAGATATTCAGAGAGTTAATCTTTTAAAAAAACAAATATCTTTTGAAGTTGACTTAGAGCAACTTGATATTGATAAAAATAAATTAGAAGAATTGAGAACATCATTGGAAGCTAAACAAAAAATGTTGGAGCAGGTAAAACTTCAAAAAGAAATTTTCAGGTGTCCTTCATGTGAATCAAGTATAAAATTTAAAGATAATAATCTTTTTTTAGTCGATGAACAATTTGATAATATAGAAATAGAAAATGTGGATGATTTACAAGTTGATATAAATCGTATTAAGACCCAGATTAAGAAATTAGAAACATCTATAAATCGGGATGAAAACAATTTACAAAAGAAAGAGAATGTTGAAGAACAGATTAATCAGATAGTAAGTGAATATGATGAAGAGTTTGATTATAGTGCCGAAAAAAGTTTGAAGGGTGATTTAAAAGATTTAGAAAATTATTTGAATTCTCAAAATACATTAGAGCAACAGAAGATTCATATTGAGGAATCTATTACACATTTCCATTTTTCAACATCTTATAAATTACTTCGAAGTAGTATTGCATTTCAAAAGATAAAATTAAAAGAATTGTCAAATGATTTTGAAGAGATCGAAGAAGATATGGACGAGGAAGAGTTAAGAAAGATAATTGGCGATGAGGAAAAAAACAAAATAAGGTTTGAAAAGGCGGATAGGGATAGAAGAAATATTCAAAATGATATCACAAAAAATACTAGGAAGATTGATAGTTTGAAGGCGTCGCATATTGAGTTATACAAAAATATAAAAAAAGAAGATGATATCATCGATCAAATAAAATCGGAAGATGCTAACATAATTGAATATGAAAATACAAAAAAAGAAGTTGGCGATGTACTTGAACAAATCGAAAAATATAATAAGTATGTGGAAGATCTTGATAAATATAATTCTTATAAAAACAAGATCGAAGAGCTAGAGATAAAAGAAAATAAAGATAAAAAGATTTACAATGCTTCTCTTTTATTGAAAGAAAAGATATTGGAAGCAGAGAGTATAGCAATTATAAATATAATAAATTCCATTAATCATCATGCCCAATATTATTTGGAACAATTTTTTCCAGATAATCCTATTTTGGTAAAATTGTTATCTTTTAAAGAAAATAATAAAACAAAAAATAATAAACCGTGTATCAATCTAGAAATTGATTATAAGGGAATGGATTGTGATATAAACATGTTGAGTGGAGGTGAATTGTCGAGAATAAATTTAGCTTTTACTTTGTCGTTGTCTGAAATATTTAATAATCCAATTCTATTATTAGATGAGTGTACGTCGAATCTGAACCAGGAGTTGACAACTTTAGTTTTTGATACTATAAAAGAAAGTTTTAGTAATAAGACAGTTATAATTATAGCACATCAAATAGTTGAAGGGATTTTTGGAGAAATCATAAATATGTCCTAGGTGTCAAAAAAAATTGAATTTTTATTTTAAAATACCAATAAAAATTCAGAACCCTTATAACAAACTAACATGTCTTTGATTAATAGTATTGAACATTTCCCTGAATTATCCGAATCTATCACAAGAAAATCTGCACCATCGACTCCTTTACTCGGTCCACTTGTTGCTATGGCACCCCCCCTATTGGAACCTCTCACTGCGAGCAGCCAAATTATTACAGTTGAGCTTGTTGACTCAGATATTGAGGCTGATAAGGATGTTAAGGTAAAAACTCAGATATGCAAGACTCTTATTACAGGTGTTGAGTGTCCTTTTAAAAATAAATGCTCGTACATTCACTACACCGACGAGCTTGAGAATATCGGGGATTGTGGTTATGGTAGTAAGTGCGTGAGATTTGGAAAAGGCAAGCACAATCCTTGTTTATTCTACCACCCTGGTGAAAACAGAACAAAGTTTTTGACTCGTCTAGGTTTAAAGGAGGCTGAACTTCTAAGGCCTGCTAAAACAAAACCAAAATACACTAAAATGTGTAACTCTGTGTACGAGAAGATTGCATGCGAGGCTGGTAGAGAATGTACTTTTGCACATGGCAAGGAACAGCTTAAGCCATTAGCTTGTAATTTTGGGAAAAAATGTTTCTTGGTATCTCTTCAAGATGGAAATTTTATTAATACCAACGAACAGAAAATATGTCAGTACATCCACGCTGACGGAGGTGAGAGTATCGACAACTATGAAGATAGGGTTTTGAAGCCTAATTTTGAGAAATACAAGAAGAGTAAGGAGGAAGAGGTCAAGGTCGAAGAGGTCAAGGTCGAAGAGGTCAAGGTCGAAGAGGTCAAGGTCGAAGAGGTCAAGGTATTGCCGAATGACAAGATAACCCTAATTGTTCCTACACATATGGCTCTTGAGATAATGGAGATTCTACTCAAGAACGGAAAAACAAATGTAGAGATTAAGACTTATTAAATAAATATAATTTATAATTTTCAAACTTTAAAAAAGTTTAAAAATTTAATATTCACAATAGTCCGTTATAATTGGTTTTGATGGGTCATATACACCTTTTTTAACTGCTTCATCTAACAATTCTTTGAAAGTATCCTCGAATTTTTGAGTATGGCCTATTTCATCGCAAATAACGTGTGATAACTCGTGCAAAAGTACATAAACTAAGAAATTTGTATCGTAGTATTCATCGTTCTCGTCCTTCAAACACAAAAAGATTTTTTCTTTATTAATTGTATAAGATTTCTTACCCTTATATAAACTTACCTTTTCCATTATATTTTCATCATTTAGATTGCTTAATAAGCCATTATATTTCTTTTTATCAATAAATAAAGGTTCTATAATTGTTTTAAGCTCCTTAATTTTAGGGTCGTTTTGGAGTTGAAATTCCTCGAATTGATACCATACTAAGAAAGCAACAAACAAGCCTATAATAAATAAAATAAATATTGTTGAATTGGATGGCCATTTATTTTTCAAAGTACCTTTAACCATTTTAAATTTATTATAAGAATTATTTTATTTTTTTTTAATTATGTTCAATTATAAAACATAAAGCAAGTTCAATGAATTTGTTTTTATTTATGGTTTCATAAACTTCGAGTGAAGGCTTTTGTAATCTTATAAAATTAAAAAACTCAATTTCAATGTCAGTTAAATCCTTTTCAAGAATCATTTCGCGTAGGCTTCTATATTGAAAAATTAAAGTGTAGTTCTCTCTTAAATATATTACAAATTTATCAAGAAGTTCCTGCTTATTCATTTCTGTATAAAAAACACTAGGTCTTAAATTAAAAAATTGATATTTTTCGTACTTTTAGAAAGGGTTTTCAGATAAAATGAGTTTCAGGATAAAGGCAAAAGAAGCTTTAAAATGTGTGTTAGCTAGAGAGAATAACATCAATATATTTGAAAAGAATATTTATGATGTTACTGAAAAAAAATTGAAGGATAATGAAGACTTGGAGACTGTGTATTTGAAAAATGTGTTTCAGATAGTTATGGACATCAAGGCGAATAAAGATAAGCTTGGTGACGTTTTAAAAAATATAAAAGATGGTAAGGTGCATTTTAATCATACTCATTTAGAAAATCTTATTTATGAAGAGAAAGAACAAGATAATTTCATAATCACTCCTTTTGAGATTGAGGAAGGGGTGTTACAATGTAAATGCGGTAGCAAGAGAGTATTTAGTTATCAAAAACAATCCAGGGGTGGTGATGAAAGCTCATCTACTTATGCGGAGTGTACATCTTGTAAGTCGAAATGGGTGTATAGCGGTTAAAAAATGGTTTGTAATCGTATTTTAAGTTTTCTTTATTATAATCAAAAAGTAAAGGGGTGCATTCTGATTTTTTTGAAGTAGGATATTTATGTTTTAATTTATTTTTATGAATATTGATGAAGAGAGATAAATATAAAGGAAAAAGCATTCTTATTTATTTAAAATATAATTTTAAATAAATATATTTTATAAATTTTTTATTTCAAGGCTGAAGCAAGGTTATAATACCCAAGCCAATCCAGGATCCTCCTCGGCAATATTATAATCGTTATTTGTCCAAACACTTCCTGAAACATCTGAGCCTTTATAGGTCATTGATTTGTAATCGTTGAGGATATCTTGAACATTGTTTTCCCCGTAAGATTCTCTGTTCACAATCAAATATGTTAATGAACTAATCAATAAAATTATCATCATTCCTATTATCACGTAATCTAAAATCATTTTTATTTAAGAAAATATTTAATTACTTAAATTTTTTATTTGTATTTTCAAATCTTTCATTATTAATTCAACTATTACCAGCAATTTTTTTACGTAGTACCTGTGATACCTAACTGTGTTAGATCTTTCCCACCATTTACTTAAATCATCGCCAACATACCAAAAAGAACCTTTCAAATACGCTTTACTATATCGACTATTTAATCGGGTGTAGTGTGGTTGAATATCTTTTATAATTTGTTCAACTTCTGTACACATTATATTTATATTTTTATATTTTTTAAATTTGAATAATTTTTTGAAAAACATTTTTAAATGGAATGTCGATAAACTATCTCGATGATTTTTTATTAACGAATATAATGGAGTTCATTCCGGATAACAAAAGTAGTTATTATTTCGCAGTTTCCTCCAAATATTTTTATGAACTCTTTAAGAAAAGAGGGTTCCTGAAGAGTTATAATATAATCAGTGTTAGTACTTTAGGGAGAGATATGTTTAAGTATCATCCACATAACACCAGTTTGGTTTATATAAGTATATCATATATTTCAAATCCTAATGCATGGATGTCTGGAGCATATCCAAAGACTGTAGTTTTCAATTATTGTAATTTTAATTCTCTTATAGATCCACCTTTGTCGAGAACTCAATGCATGATAATAAATGGAGTTGGAAAATTTGCGAAAAAGGAAATAAAAATTAATTTAAAGAAATTTCCGAAATTGAAAGAATTAAGAGTATCGAGCGATTTGAGAGTGTATGATAAAGATGGTACATTGTTAGATGTTGAAAGAAAAAACTTAAACGAATCTTATCTAAAAATAAAATGTTAGGAATTTTCAAAAATAATAAAGTGGTCTCTGAGAAAAATAAAAAAATACATCATTGCATTTGTAATTATTTTAAGAAACTGGATGGGTATACTTTTTGTGATAAATGCAAAAAACAAGACAATATCAATTTAGATTCTTTTGATAATTTTATAAAAAATAATAATACAACCGCGGAAATTTAAAATTGATTTATTCTTTTATTTTCAAAATAAAAATAAAAGATGAACATCCTAAATTTGAAAAATGGACTTGATGTATTTGACGACGAGGAAGAGACATGTGTTTCGAATGGTCCAAAAGTACATATTCGTATCCAGGCGAGAAATGGAAAAAAAAGTATAACTTCTGTATCTGGTTTAGCCGAAGATTTAGATCTTAAGAAAATATTAAAGTCTTTCAAGAAGACTTTGAAGTGCAATGGGGCAATTCTCAGTGACGAAGAACTCGGAAAAATCATACAATTACAAGGTGATCACAGAGTAATGGTACGCGATTTTCTTATTGGACAAGAAATAAACTCACCTGATGATATTATTGTGCATGGGTTTTAAATTTTATAATTTTTGATAAATTATAAAAATAATTATGCTACCATATCCATCTTAACTGGTTCATGACATCTATAATCTTCTATCTTGAAATCTCTGAAATTTAATCTTTCTACGTCCATCAATGTTTTAAATTCTGGCATAACTAGTTTTGGAAATGTGTAACATAGTCTTTCGATTTGTTCCTTTAATGGTTCAATATGATTTTGATATATATGTGCATCCCCCAATGTAAGATTAAAATATCTTGGTTTCAACTCTGTTAACTGTGCAATTATCATTTGAAGAAGTGACGAACTTGCTATATTAAATGGTAAACCTAAGCCTATATCAGAACTACGATTATAACAAAACATATCTAAGTAGCCATCTTGTACATAAAATTGAATTGTAATACTATGACACGGGTATAAAACACCTTCATAAACTTGCGAAGGATTATAAGTTGTAAGTAAAATTCTACGAGAAGAAGGGTTAATTTTTATAAGATCAATGACTTCTTTTAGTTGATCAACGCCTTTTTCTGAAGGTTGACTTGTAATTGGATCGTACCTAGCGTTAAAATACCGCCATTGATAACCATACATCGGCCCCATTTCGCCTTCTTTTCTATGTTTAAAACCATTGTTATCAAGAAATTCACGACTTGTATTCCCTTTCCAGATATTGATTCCTTTTTCTTCAAGGATACTTGAATCTGTATGACCTCTGATAAAAAAAAGAAGTTCTTCGATAATGCCTTTGAAGAACATTTTCTTTGAAGTTAGTAGCGGGAATCCGTCCCGTAGATCGAATTTTAGATGTTTGCAGAATACGGATAAGGTTTTACTGTTACGTGTATCTCTTAAGTCTGCATTTCCTACAATGTCTTTAATTAGGTTAAGGTATTGTTGTTCGCCGTGTTCCTTGTATACCATTTCATAATGGGTAAATTTTTCATGATCGAATTTCTTTGTGATATAAAAATTTTTAAGGATGTCTTCTCTTAAAAAAGTATCGCATTCGTAACTATCTTTTAAAATAGAAACATGAATATTAAGAATTGATTTATATTTTTCAAAAACATAATTATAAATTTCCGCACCTCCTATAACAAATACATTCTTTTTCATCTTTAATGCTTCTTGAATCGCCTCGTCGACACTATTAAATAATATAAAGAATTCTCTAATATTCGAAGGAGATTGATTTCGAGAAACGACAAATAATAATCTATTATGCAAGATAGGTAACGATTGGGCTGTTTTTCTACCTGCTATCAGTATAGAATTTTGAGTTTTTTCTTTAAAAATTTTAAGTTCGTCTGTGATTCCCCAAGGAAGTTCATTATTCAATCCGATACCGTATTTAGAATCCATGCATAAGATAACATTTAACATTTTATAATATGGGTGCAAATTATAAATAATAATTCATTTTTTTTATTTATTAATTAATAAAATGCAAGAGTATGATGAAGATATAATCAATGATTTTCAAAAACTGATGAAGCCTGAGAGGAACGTTAGCGAACGAGTATCTGATAGTTTTGATACAGATATATTTCAAAATGTTAAGGATAAAAGGAAAAAAAGGATGAGTCAAAGCGGTCAAGAAAATCTTAGAGAGTATGTAGATGCCATTTCCAGGCGTAGTTTCGACCTTCCTGAAAATGAAATATCTTTTTTAAAACAAGTTATTGATATAATTGATAAACCAGAACATAAGAATCCGAGTGCGTATATACTTGGTTATTTAACTTTTAAAGATAGTAATAAGGATGGAACAATTAATAAAAAATATTTGAATAATCTAGAAAAAAAGGTATTACCAACTTTAGAAGACCAATCAGTGACTATTCCTGATGTAATAAGATATACAAGATTGTGGATGAATTTGGAGGGGGTAAAATATTAAAATCATAGGTTATCCCCTGCTTCTCTTTCTAATTTTGTTTCTGCAAGTTTAGAATCAATGATCTGTAAAATAGTTTCAATATCACATGTGAACTTCAAATCAAATGCATAAGTTTCTTTTAAATTATTTAAGCCTGTTTTACAATCCTTTAAATCTTTTATCAAATTCACACAGAGTATATGTTCGGATATTTTGTCAGATTTCTCAAATACATAAATAAGTTCAAATGCTTTTTTTATCGTTTCCTGAATAAAAACAATTGTTTTTACTCTGCTATCCTGCCAGAAAAATCGCGATAATGATGTAAACATGTTATCATTCTGTATAGCAGTATATTTGGTATTTATCTTATCTCCAATTTGAATCTTGCTTAAAAACTTTAATTTACTTATAACTTCTTTATTGATTATATCCATAGTTATATATTTAAACTTATTAATTTAAATATATATTTTAAATATTTAAAAAAATGTTAGAAGAAAATATTATTTGGATAGCAAGTATAGATATTGGAAAAGTGAATTTCTCTTTTTATATCGAAGAGTTTGATTTGAACTTGCTTAGAAATATAAAAAATATTCCAAAGACAAAAAGATTTGTTGCGAACGGCGCTTGTACTCCTGATTTTAGTAAAATATTGCAATCTGTTTTCAAGAATGGCACAAAAGTACTTCTTAAAAATATAGATCTTACAAAAGGTACAGATAAGAAAAAATATTTAGATAGGGATATATTTTATAATATGAATGATCTCCTTGATGAATATAAAGAATATTGGGATAAGGTTGATATTTTTATTGTTGAGAAACAAATGGCTTTCGGCAAAAAGATAAATACAATGGCTCTTAAATTAGGACAGCATTGCCAATCTTATTTCATGTATAGGTATGGAAGATTCAAGAAGGTTTTTGAATTTCCGGCATATCATAAAACACAAATTTTGGGGTGCGAGAAGATTGAAAAGAAAACAAAGAGTGGTAAGATATCTTATAAGGCGATAGAAAAAGGTGATCGTAAGAAATGGAATATAGAGATGTGCTCAAGTATTCTGATAGAAAGAGATGATTTTGAGACACTTTCAGAGATAACATCAATGAAAAAAAAAGATGATGTATCGGATGTAATTTGCCAGCTTCAAGCGTTCAAATATTTATATTTTGTTGATGAACAAGTAAATGATTTTTAAAAGTTTGAAATAAAATTTAGTACATAACAATCAATTCTAAATCTGAATTTTTCTTTAATATATTTATTCTTTTACAATACTCAACCGAATCTGAAAATTTTTTTCCAAATGATTCAACAACAACACCATTATTAATAACTAAATGATCTGTTTTATAATTTTCTAATTGAATATGATAATATTTAATTTGATCAACTTTAGTATCTAACTTAAATTTATTTTTTGGTAATATCCAAGTATTTCCATATTTTATTAAATGCCCTTGAGAAATTTTAAAATCTTTTTGCGGATAATTTTCCGCGATACTATTTTTTGGAACTATACAAGGATAAGTATCAATAGTACATTTTACAATTTTTTCAAAAATTTCTACTATTTTAATAATTCTATTATCATCTGTCAATACAAAATCATTTTTTCTAAGACTATCTATTTTTACATAACCATTAGGTGTAAGTATTATTGTATCTTCAGTTAAACATGGAATATTTGGTTGTGGAGCTCCTGCCAATACAGTTAAAGTAAATGTTGTTATATTATAACTTCCGATACTTCGAAGATAAATTGTATAAGTTCCTTGTACAGTTGAAGAAGGCGCAGTAATAGCTCCAGTGATTCCATTCATTGTTATTAAATCTCTTGATGCTATATCACCTCCTGTTATTTCAAGTATAATATAATTTCCACTTAAATCATTTTTTATAGATGAATTAGTTGAGTTTCCAGCTTGAATAGTTTGTGAATATGTCTTAATAAGATTATTGGCCGAAATAACACTAGTTAAATAAGGTGTATAACCAAAATTTACTATCTCATATGGTTGATTTATAGTGGTAGCGACCCAAGTTGTACCTATAACACTTGGCGAAACTGGAGTTCCTGACAACCGAGCATTTGCAGTTGCAGTATTCCAGATCCCATTTGCAGCATAACAATTAATCACAACATCATCCTCTGCATTTGTACCATAAATTCCATTCCCTAAAGTTGTAATAGTTCCTGTTGAATAACAATTTTGAGCCGTAGTACCTAGACCTGCATTTGATCCAAATATACCGCCTGCATTTGAAGAAATAATTCCTCGACTATAACAGTATACTGCATTTGCTACCCCACTATTAGTAGCTGCCTCTCGTCCAAATATTCCTCCTCCATTTGGATTTATTAATCCTGTAGAATAACAATTCGTCGCTGTTACTGAACCTAATGTATCTCCTGCGCCATAACCAAAAATTCCTCCAGCCTGTTCAACGCCAATTATTCCTGTACTCCAACATCCGGTACATATGACATTTCCGCCAGTTTGAGCTGCATAATAACCAACAATACCTCCAGAATATGTACCAGAATTTCCACTACTAGAACAACCTATAATTTGTAAATTTCCATTATTTGAACCAGCATAACCACCAACAATACCACCTCCTGCATCTATAATAGGTCCATTACTACTACAATTTATAATATAACAATTATTTGCACCTTTGGCAAAATATTCTCTTCCAAACCAACCAGAATTTGATGTGAGCGTTGAATCATTTATTGTATTAATATCAAGATTATAAATATAAATATTATTATATCCATTTCCAAAACTATCACCATTTTTTATTAAACCTTCATAACCTGTAATAGCATCAATTGTTATTATAGGACGAGTTCCATCATTTTGGAGAGATGCTGAACCAAATTGAATACTATCAGAACCACATATAAAATAAAATACATAGTTCAAAATTGGTATGCCGTTTTCAAATAAAACTTTTAAAGTTGAAGATGTATTAGAATTAACAATTGTTATGGGTAAAGAAAATGAATCATAACTACCGTCATTAATTTTATATAATATAGCAGTAGTATCGATAAAATATTTAAAATAAATAGTTTCTGTAGCTCCATCTGCTGTTATTGTAGATGCACCTCCAACTGCAAGTCCTGTTTCACTCATCGGACCTAATAAAAGACGAGGATTAGTTCCTGTATTTATAGTTTCATGATATGTACCTTGTTCAAAAATATAACCTGTTCCTTTTTTAATAGGATAAGAATTGCTATTAATAATAAATTCCCCATCACTATCTGTAAGATAAATAAGATGAGTATTTTTAAAAGAATTAACACCCTTATCAATATGAGAAGGCGTGTCACCTTTAATCCATCTCATTGGAATTGTTTCTCCGATATCTAAATTAAAATATTTTTTTAATGCTAAATATAAATCTTGAGTTGTAGATATATTAAAGTTAACAGAACCACTATTCAAAGTATTTATTTTTTGTTTTGATTCAAGTACTTCTTTTAATTGTAAAATATAATTAATTATTTCATCGGTTAAGATATTGTAAGTTATCATTTATATATATATTTAAATTTTTAAAATTACAAATATTTCTTAAAATAAAATTATCTTAATAATAAAAAATGAAACTGTCAACTATCATATTTATATCATTTTTTATTTTTATGATATTTTGTTTTGTTACCCTTAATAATATTTACCTTGATCATTGTTTGAAAATCGAAGAACGAGAATTATTTGAAAATTTAAACACTGCTGATCATAATTATAGAGTGATTGTATCTCTAACCACGTCACCATCTCGAATTAATACAATAGAAAAAACATTAAATACCATTTTAAACCAAAGCTACCCTCCTGATCTAATCAGAATTAATATCCCTAAAACATTTAAAAGAACTGGAGAAACATATACCATACCATCATTTATAAAAGATAATTCCAAAATAAAAATATACGAGTACGATGAAGACTATGGTCCAATTATGAAATTTTTACCAGCATGTATAGATTATAAAGATGATGATAATACAATAATTATTTATACAGATGACGATGTAGGAATGATGGATAATATAATAGAAACGTATGTTAAGTTTATTTTATTACAACCTGAAAATGTTTATACAATAGGTGGATTCCTGTATAAAAATTATAAATGGAGTCGAAAAATTCCACAAGATAAAATACTTTCAGAAATTGATATACCTGAAGGATACATGTCTGTAGCTTTCAAAAGTTCTATTTTTAATAAAAAAAATAAAATGCCCTTGATAGACTACTACAATATAATAAAAAATAATAAAGATTGTTTTCAAAGTGATGATTTAACTATCGGTAATTTTATTGCTATGTATGGAATAAAAATAAAAAGAATAAATACATCTTCAGTAAATTATAACAAATGGTGGCGGAGTGGTTGTGGATATAGATCATGTGAATTTGGAATAGGTAATAAAGGAGATGGGTTAAAGACTATAAATACTGGTGGTCATGAAGGCGCATATGAGCGTGCTTATAAATTTTTAATACAAAATAATTTAAACTATATTTAAAGAAATTTCTTTTTTAATAAAATGAAAATAGCAATACTAACTTTTTATCATGGGGAAAAATTTAA
>Ga0315900_10005071_pt1 | contig 18240 bp, 14 predicted proteins | sample LakEriMetagenome_FD_203521 | JGI IMG/M metagenome (GOLD analysis project Ga0315900, IMG submission 203521) | Freshwater fungal communities from buoy surface, Lake Erie, Ohio, United States - Buoy 12 MA114 | ecosystem: Environmental > Aquatic > Freshwater > Lake > Lake biofilm | place: USA: Lake... | reverse complement strand
GAAGCGCATCCAGGATGCCGTGGCCCTTGGGGCGAACGCTGTGCTGCTGTACAACGATGACCCCACGGCCACCGACCCGGACACCACATTGCGTAAAAAGATCAAGCCTTGCGGTGTGCCCGTGGTGTTCCTTACCAAGCAGGGCTACCAGAAGCTCGGTCTCGATGGAGAGCCGGTCGTCATCAGTGTCGACATCGAGCGGCCTTTGCTCACGGGCCATAATGTCATTGGATCGCTCGACAATGGCCGTCCGCGCACGGTGGTGATCGGCGCGCACTATGATCATCTGGGGACGGGCATCGAAGGCTCCCTGCACCGGGGGGTACCCGGCATCCACAACGGTGCTGATGACAACGCCAGTGGGGTGGCCATGATGCTCCAGCTCGCCCGTGACCTGAAGGCCATGCCGGAGGCCCGTGGCAACAACTACCTGTTCATGGGCTTCAGCGGGGAGGAGCTTGGGCTTTACGGCAGCAACTGGTGGACGAAGCACCCCACCGTACCCCTCGCCGACCTGAACTACATGATCAACCTGGACATGGTGGGCCGGCTGGACACGAGCAACACCATCATCATCAACGGCGTGGGCACCTCACCGGCCTGGAAGCTGGTGCGCACCGATACAACGGCCGCAAGCCCGCCCGCTCCCCGCAAGCGCAAGCCCGCCGCGGTCCCGCTTCCGCTGAAGGTGAAGACCACGGAAAGCGGCGTGGGCCCCAGCGACCACACCAGCTTCTACCTGAAGGACGTTCCGGCCATCCATTACTTCACCGGCGCCCACGAGGATTATCACAAGCCCACCGATGATGAGGAACGTGTGGAGTATGGGGGCATGGTGCGCATCCTGCGCCATATCGAGGACCTCATCGTGGCGTTGAACGACAGCGGGCGCATCACCTTCACCCGAACCGCGGTGGACACATCCTCCACCCCGTCATTCAAGGTGACGCTCGGGGTTGTACCCGATTATGCGTACAGCGGCGAGGGCATGCGCATCGATGGTGTCACCGAGGGGAAGCCGGCCTTCAAGGCGGGGATCAGGGCCGGCGACGTGGTGGTACGCCTTGGGGAGCACCGCATCACCGACATGATGAGCTACATGAAGGGACTTGGCCGGTTCACCAAAGGAGAGGAGACCATGGTGACGGTGATCCGTGATGGAAAGGAAGTGCGCATAAAGGTGACATGGTGATGGGCATTGGCAGGGTCGCGGTGATCGGTGCGGGCAGTTGGGGTACGGCCCTGGTGAAGCTGCTCACGCAAACGCAGGAGCGTGTGGGGTGGTGGGTGCGTGGCGCGGCCACCATCGACCACATCCGCAAATACGGCCACAATCCGAACTACATCAGCGCTGCACAGTTCGATCCGGCGCGTCTGGCCATGAGCGATGACCTGCACGCGGTGGTGGAGGGGGCCGATACGCTCATTCTGGCCGTTCCATCGGCGTTCCTGAAGCGGACCCTTGACCAGCTGGATCCGCGCGAGCTGGTCGGCCGCTCGGTGTTCAGCGCGGTGAAGGGCATTGTGCCGGAGACCAACCAGATCGTGGGGGAGTACCTCTTTGAGCATTGGGGCATCCCCAAGGGGGATTTCGGTGTGATCTGTGGTCCCTGCCACGCGGAGGAGGTGGCCATGGAGCGGCTCAGCTACCTGACGATCGCCGGCCAGGACCCCGTGCGCACCGCGGCCATGGGGGAGGCCCTCAACGGCCGCTTCCTGCGAACCACGCTGAGCGATGACATCTACGGCACGGAATACGCGGCCATCCTGAAGAACGTGGTGGCGGTCTGCGCGGGCATCAGCGTGGGCCTCGGCTATGGCGACAACTTCCGCGCCGTGCTCGTGAGCCGCGCCATCCAGGAGATCGCTCGTTTCGTGAAGGCGGTGCATCCCATCGATCGCGACATCAATGAACCCGCCTACCTCGGCGACCTGCTAGTGACGGCCTACAGCACCTTCAGCCGCAACCGCGAGTTCGGCAACATGATCGGCAAGGGCTACAGCGTGCGCGCCGCCCAGTTGGAGATGAACATGGTGGCCGAGGGCTATTATGCCGTGAAGTGCGTGCATGAGATCAACGCACGCCTGCAGGTGGACATGCCCATCGCGGAGGCCACCTACCGCATGCTCTACGAGAAGATGGCCCCGATGATGGAGATGCGCCTGTTGAGCGAACGGCTCAATTGAGCCCCACGGTCCACGCCACCTCCAGTTCCCAGCCTGCGCGCACGTTCACTTCCCCGGCCAGCCTCAGCACCCGCTCCGACTGCCTGCGCGCGCGCACGGAGCCACTGGTCCAGCGTCCGTTCGCATCGGCATCCACCACCAGCCGCAGCCGGTAGGTCCCGCTGGGCAGCGCGCCCAGGCTGAGGTTGGCCGGCAGTGCGTCCACGGTGCGCTGCAGGATCCGCGTGTCCTTTGCATCCACCACCTGGAGCAGGAACGGCCCTCCAGGGGCGCCCGCTGTGTCGCCCGTGAGCGAAAGCCGCAGTTCTCCCACGGGTCCCTCCCGCAGGGTTGCCAGATCAAAGCGCAACGTGTCATTGCGCCCGCCGTAGATGTCCTCCAGTGCACCCGGAAGCAGTTCCAGCTGCGCAGCCCCCTCCGCAGGGATGGTGGCATCCAGCACCAGTGACCGATCATCCGCCGTATCCCGGCGCAGGTCGATGGGCGAGATGGCGCCGGCCGAGCGCAGCAGTGCCCTTCCGGGCGTGATGCGCACAAGTGGGCGTGATGCACGCAGCCCGGGAGCCTCCGCGGGGCCGCGTTTCCGCAGTTCCACGTTCAGCAGGTAGGGCATCCGCTTGTCCGTTCGATACGCGAGCGTGTCCAGGAGGCTGTCCCCCTCATATACCAGGAATCGCTGATCGTTCAGGAGTGTTGTGTCCGAAGGCCAGAGCAGCACCGTGTCCCGTGCCGTGCTCCATTCGGCCGACCAGCGCAGCACCCCGCCGGAGCGGTCGAGCGAGCGCAGGCGGATACCCTCACTGCGCCGTGCCAGCACCAGGCGCCAGGCCCTGTCCGCCAAAACCCGCGCGTCCATCACGGCCTGTGCCGCAGGCTCTTCGCGGAAAAGGCGGAGCACCATCGGTGTGCTGTCCCCAGCAGCGACCGCCAACGGGGCGAAGGCCACCTGCTCGTCCGGCAGGTCGAAACGGAAGTTGCCGTTGCGGTCCAGCAGCGCGCTCACGGCGTAGCGGCCAGGTGCCACGTTGCCCAGCATGAACGCGCCCTGTGGATCGCTGCGCGTGATGTATGCGGGTCGTGTGGTCCGGAGCGAGTCAGGCACAGTATCGGCGCGCAGCATCACCAGCGCGTCCTTCACCGGGGCATCGGTGAGGGCCTCGCGCACAGTACCACGCAGCGCCAGGCTGTCCAGCACCGCGCCCGTGGAGAACGCATAGGTGATCGGCGCGGCCGGATTGCCTTCCGCCAGGTCCACCACGGCTTCGCCCACGGCGATGGCGTACGTGGTGTTCGGGCGCAGCGGTGAGCGGAACAGGATCTCCACCGAGGTGCCGCCGATCACCCGGTATTCCGGGTCCACCTCCGGCGGTGGTGATACGATGATGTGTTCACGGGGACGGTCCAAGGTTATGCGTTCATCGAAGTGCAGCACGATGCGCTGCCCACGGAATCCCGTGCCGCCCCAGGCAGGCTCGGCGGCGGAAAGCCGGGGCGGTGTCAAGTCCTTCGGTCCCCCTTGCGGATCGCGGACCTGGGCGCAGGCGGCCAGGAGGCATGCACCGGCATATGGCAGCAGGCGCCTCATCCGAAGTGCGGTTCCAGCAAGGCCACCGAACCCTCCAGTGCCTGGGCATCCATCGCAGTGAAGTCGCCGGGGACCACGCTGTCGATATCCAGTACGGCCACGATCGTGCCCTTGCGGTCGCGCACGGGCACCACCACCTCGCTGCGGGAAAGCGCGCTGCACGCGATGTGGCCAGGGAACGCGTCCACATCCGGTACCACAACGGTGCGATCCTCCGCCCAGGCCGTGCCGCAAACACCGCGGCCATGCGCGATGCGGGTGCAGGCCACCGGGCCCTGGAACGGCCCAAGCACGAGTTCGCCGCCCATCACGCGGTAGAAGCCCACCCAATGCCATCCGAAGGCCTCGTGCAGGGCCGCGCACAAGTTCGCCATGGCCGCGATGGCGTCCCGCTCCCCGGCCATCAGGTCGCGCAGCTGCGGGGCCAGTGCTGCGTAGCGCTCCGCCCGGTCGGTAGTGGCGGGCAGGTGGAGTGTTCCGGCCATGGGCGGCGAAAATACCGGTGCGCGTCAGGCGCAGGCACAGGTGAACACGCTGATGCGGATCCCGGGCACCTCCTGTAGCTGTCGCGCACAGGCCTCGATGGTCGCACCGGTGGTCACCACATCGTCTACCAACAGTACATGCGCATCGCGCAGGGCACCAGGATCCTGCAGCATGAAGGCCTCCTCCACATTGCGCCACCGGTCCAGCCGGCCGCGGCGTGTTTGTGTGGCCGTGCGTACGATGCGCATCAGGCCGGCGCCCGGATCGCGCAGGGGCCACACCTCCCGCATGCCGTCCACCAGCACCTGCGCCTGGTTGTAGCCCCGCTGCTTCAGTTTACGGGGGTGCAGCGGCACGGCCAGCACGGCATCCACGCTGCTGAATCGCGCACTGGCCATGAGGTCCATCGCCATCCGGTTGCCCAGCTCCAGCCCCGTTGGCCGGTCACTCTCGTATTTCAGCCGGTGCAGCATCCGTTGAACCATGCCATCGCGGGTGAAGTGCAGGAACGCGCTGGCCGCCGCGAACGGGAAGCGGCCGAAGAACAATTGTTCCACCCTGTTGCGCGGGTCGTCGTGGAAGCGGGTGCGCGGAAGGTCCTGCAGGCAGTGCAGGCAGATGCAGTTCTCCGCGCGCATCAACGGCCTGTCGCAACCGGCGCAGCAGCGTGGCAGCACAAGACCGATGAGGTCGTCCAGCAAGGTCCTGCGCGCTGTGGACATGGGTTCAATACTTTGTTGAAAACGGTCTTTGACCTGAAAAGAGGCCGGGTGGCACCAAGGTAATTTCGCCACGTTCCACCGCGTTCAGTGGTGGAGAACGTATCCATGGACCCCTTGACCCCCGTGAACCAGGAACCCCGCAGGAACCGCTCGAACGTGGTGCTCCTGCTGCTGGTGGTGCTGCTGCTCATCAGTAATGTGGTGCTGCTGTACCTCTGGTCGCAGAAGGGCGATGAGGCCCAGCTTGCCCAACAGCAACTGGTGACCACGACCGGAGAGAAGGAGAACGTGACGCGCCTGCTCGAGGACATGCTAGCGCAGTACGATACCCTGAGCGCACAGAGCGAGGAGTACAAGTCCCAGATCGCCGACCAGCAGAAGCAGATCGCCGACCTGATGGACAAGGTGCGGAACGGCAACTACAGCCTGGCCAAGGCGAAGAAGGAGGCGGCCACCCTGCGCCGCATCATGCAGGGCTACATCCAGACGATCGATTCGTTGAACCAGGTGAACCAGGCCCTCACCGCCGAGAACATCGACACCAAGCAGCAGCTTGGTGAGGTGAAAGGACAGAAGGCCGCACTGGAGCAGCAAAGCGCCGAGCAGCAGGCCATCATTGCGCGTGGCTCGGTGCTCCGCAGCACCGTGATGACCGCGGTGGCCATTTTCGAGCGGGGCAGTGGCAAGCAGGTGGAGACGCCTCGGGCAGGCAAGGCCGAGCAGGTGAAGTGCTGCTTCACGATCGGCGAGAACCTCACGGCCAAGCCGGGCAACCGCGCCCTCTACATGCGCGTGATCAGCCCAGATGGATCCGTACTTCCCGCGGCCGAAGCGGACGACCGGTTCAAGTTCAATGGCGTTGAGGGTCGTTTCAGTGCCAAGCGCGACGTGGACTACCAGAACCAGCCCGTGGAGGTGTGCATCTACCACAAGGCCTCCGCGAAAATGGCCACCGGCCAGTACATCGTGGAGGTCTACGAGGCCGGTGGCCTGGTGGGCTCCACCTCTTTCAACCTGAAGTAGGCGTCGGACGTTCAGAAGAACGCGCGCACTTGGGCCCCGCCCACGTGAACTGTCGGCGTTCCTTCGCTGCGGCGGCCGTTGTAGGTGAGGTCGAGCTGCAAGTTGCCGCTCAAGCGCCGCTGCACCGCCACGCTCCAAGTGCCATTGGTGCCCGGTTTCAGCCCCGTCAGCATCTCGTTGCCCAAGGGCGAGTTGGTGGCGCCGTCGAAGGTGATGTCCACCACGTTGGCGTTCACCTGCAGGCTGCCCTTGCCGGCGGTGTTCCAGCGCAGCTCCATCCCCAGGTCGCGGATGGTCGCGGTCTCGCCGCCCAGCTCGGCCTGGTTGGTCTTGCCGGTGTGCTTGTATTGCGAGGATATGCGGAGACTGGTGTTGGGCTGCCAGCTCACCTTGCCCTTGCCGGCCTGCTGCTCGATGGCGAAGGTGCGGCCGCTCAGCAGGTCGCTTGAGCTGGTGCTGCGCCCGCGCTCGGCCTCCACCTCCACCGTCCACTGCCGCGTGGTGTTCCAGCGCACGTGCACAATGTCGGACCGTCGTCCGCGGGTCTCGAACCCATTGAGCAGCAGGCTCCGGTTCCGGTCGCTCTGGTGGCTGTGGTCGATGCTCCACACCCGCCCGCTGCGGTCATAGTAGATGGTGTTGCGCAGGCTGGAGCTGAAGGCCGCCAGCGCCGTATCCGCCGGGTCGTAGCGGAAGGGGTCCAGCGCATCCTCCAGCCCGCCGCTTCCGGTCTTGCGCTCGGCGCGGATGCTCGCCATGTCCGTCCACTTGCCCAGGAACCCGGTGAAGCCCTTGCCTTCGCTCCAGATGGCGCCAGGGCGGAGGTCCAGCGATGCGCTCAGCTGGTTGTTGTACACACGTACGTACCGGTTGGTCTGCGTGTAGGCGCGGATGTGGTCGGCCTCGTAGCCGAAGTTGGCCACCTCGAACTCGTTGAGCTCCTTCAGCCCGTTGCCATTGTAATCGATCCAGATGTAGGTGCCCTGCCCGGCAGGGACCTGCAGGTAGATGAACTCGCGCCGCTGTTCAAGCCCGCTGCCCAGTTCGTAGAAGGCGCTCAGGCGCACGGCCCCCCTGGCCAGGGTCAGGTCGTTCTCCAGGCGTGCCAGCCACGTGTCCTCGGGCCGTGCCGCAGTGATGGTGCTGTCCATCACCTGCAGGCTCCGGTAGGTGAAGCGTGCGCCTACCCGTTTTCGGGGGTCGGCCCGCAGGCTCAGCGCCCCGGTGAACGAGGTGGCCTCCGTGCTGGCCGCCAACGCCGTGCCCCGTAGCGCCTGCTCGTAGCGCTGGCCGCCGCTCAGCTGGAAGCCCAGCGCCGCCGTGTCCAGGCTCTGGACAAAGGCCTCCCAATCGTAGAAGCTGTAGCTGCCGCGGACCAGCGCACCGCTGCTGTCGGCACGGAAACGGTTGCGCTCCTGGTCATCGCGAAGGCCGATCACCAGCCGGCCGGTGCGGCGCGCATAACGCCCCTTGTGGCGCAGGAAGTCGCTCACCAGGCCCTGCGCAGAGGACGTGAGCGCGCTGCCGTCGAACTGCAGTTCGTAGCGCCCCGGTCGCAGGTCGGCCTCCACGGTCTGCCGGTAGCCCTCGTACTGGTCGGGTACCTGGAACGTGGAACCGGTGATGCGCGCCCGGCCGCGGCGCCCGGCGCTCAGGCGCGCGTACACCGCCGCCAGCAGCTGGTCGCCGGAGGGCACCAACGGGGGCAGCCCGGTCTGGGGGTTGCTCAGGTTCCAGTTGCGTTCGAACTCCACGGCCCGGAAGCGTTCGAGCTGCTGGAAGGTGCGCTGCAGCACTTCGTTGTCCGTGCCGATGCTCAGCCGCAGGCTGGTATCCACCCGGCTCAACAACAGGTCCTGCTCACCGCCGAATCGCAGGGCCACGCCTCCGTTGTCGCCATCGTCGGTGCTGCTGAACGTGTTGCGGTCGTAGTCGCTCAGGGCCACATGGCTCCATGCCCGTGCCCTTTCGGTGAAGCGGTGCCGCACCCCGATCTCGGCCATGCGCTGCGCACGGGGGGGTATCAGCACGCGTACAGGGGCATGGTCGCCCCGGCGCACCAGCACCCCGGCGATGGTGTCCGGCGCGACCCACTTGAACACGCGCCCGTTCGGGGTGAACTGGTCCTGCACGTAATCCCCGGACCCAGGGCCCACCACGCTGAAGACAACACGGTACAGTGCGCTTGCGGGCTCGGTGCTGTAGACGTACACGGGGTCGTAGCCCAATGAATCGCGCCGGGCGTAGAGCACCTGGTCCACGGACCACCCCACGCTGTCGGCGCCGTTGGTGGTGGCGGCCAGCGGGTCGTCGCCCGCTTCGGATAGCACCCGCCGGTCATCGTCGCTCAATGTCTGTTGGAGGGGCTGGTTGCGGCTGTCCTGCTCGGTATACAGGTCCACGTTCACCTCCGTTCGCCGCAGGGTCCAGCTATTGGACAGGCGCACCAGCGAACGCGCGTAGTTCTTGTCGCTGAACTGGAACTCCACCACGATGCGCCGGTCCTTCGTGATGAGGCGCCGTGCCGTGAAGGTGACCTCCGCCGTGTTGTAGTCGATGATGTAGTCGTTCTCCTGCCCGCGCGTCAGCAGTTGCCCGTCGATGTACACGCGTTCGGTGCCGCTCAGCACGATGATGAACGACCCCCCCTCGCTGCTCGAAAGCCGGTAGGGTCCCTGCACGCCTTCGATGCCCTGGATCACGTTGCGGGCGAACTTGCCCTTGCTCACCGCGGCACTGATGGCCAGGGTGCCTCGTGGACCCCGGCCCAGGCTGTCCCCCGGTAGCGGTCCCAGCAATGTACTGTACCCGACCCCCTTGGTCTTCTTGAACCACGTGAGGAAGTGGCTCCGCGGCCGCTCCAGCACGAAGTCGCCCGCGATGAGCTCCTGCCGCTCGTCGAACAGCTTGATGAAGACGCGGTCGAAATCCTGCAGCTCCGCGGTGTTGCCACCGGCCTGGATCGGGATGTTGTTGTCGGTGATCGACGCGAGCACCTGGATGCGGTCCGTGAGCCGGCCGCTGAGCTCAAGGTTGAGCGCACTGTTCACGCTCAGGTCCTGGTTGTTCCCGAAAAGCACGCCGCGCGAGATGCTGCCCGTCCGGTTGAGCCCGGTGATGCCGAGCGGGTCGTTCGCGCCCTTGCCCGGTATGTACTTGAACGGGTCCGGCCGGTCGGGGCGCTGGTCCAGCAGGCGCGCCCGGTCCTTGTGCTGGAACGGCCCCGCCAGCAGCAGGGGCATCACCCGGTAGTGCGCCACCAGCGTGTCGGACGTCAGTGCCCCCCGGCGGATGATGCGGGCATGCCACGGGTCCACGGTGTATTGGGCGCTGTCCACGGGCACTCCCTTGTGCAGCAGCAGGAGGGACCCGGGGACGAGGCTCACGGAATCCACCTGCGTGGTATCCTGGCGGATGACCAGTGCCCGGCTTCGCCGGTTGTCCGTGTCCTGGGCATGCACCACGCCAGCAACGCCGCATGGCAGCAGTGCAAGCGCAAAGGCGAATGAGCGTGGTGTTGGAAGGAGGTGCACGGTGATCCGGGCCGGAAATTACCCGGCCGCCCAAGGCCGGGCGTCCATCAAGGGCATCCTGTTGGTAACGGCGCCCCCGCCGGTTCCTTGTCCGTAGCCCCGGGGATACTTTTGATCGCCCCCATGCGCACGCTGTTCCGTTGGCTGCTTTTGGCCGCGCTGGCCGCAGGTTGCGCCAATACGGAGCGGCCTGCAGGGCGTGTTGGCGGACGGTACGGTGGCGTGTTCAACATGAACGAGACCGGACCGTTGCGGGACATTTTCCCGCTTTCCCTCACCCAGGCCTCCACCTACCGCATCATGTCCCAGGTCTACCAGGGCCTGGTCACCTTCGACAGCCGGGACCTGTCCATCAGGCCTTGCCTGGCGGAACGCTGGGAGGTCGACGCCGCTGCGCTCGAGTACACTTTCCACCTGCGCAAGGGCGTGCGTTTCCACGATGATCCCGCTTTCCCCGAAGGTCGTGGTCGTGAGCTGGTCGCCCAGGATGTGGTGCATTGCTTCACCGCCATCTGCAGCCATGGCATCGGCGACAAGGTGATGTGGCTCTTCCAGGACCGTGTGGAAGGGGCCAACGTGCACTACGCCGCCACCGCCAAGGGCGCATCACCGGAGGCCATCAAGGGTATCACCGCGCTGGATGACCATACGGTGCGCATAACGCTCATCCGGCCCATGGCCAACTTCCTTCAGGTGATGGCCCACCCGGCCTGCTGGATCTGGCCACGGGAACTGGTGGCCGCATACGGGCCTTCGCCCACCGACAAGGCCATCGGTACCGGCCCCTTCGTGATGCACACCCTGCATCCCCCCGATGCCATGGTGCTGGAGCGCAACCCCTCCTATTGGGAGCGAAATCCCGAAGGCCATCCGCTTCCATATCTGGATGCTGTCCGGGTGACCTTCGTGGAGGACAAGGATGCCGAGGTGGATGCCTTCCTCCGCGGGCGGCTCTCCGCATTGTTGGAGCTGCCCCAAGGGCGGATGGCCGAGGTGATCGATACGCTGGGCCCCGATGGTCGGCCACTGCACCACGTACTGCAGATGCCTGCGCTCAACACCCAGTTCTACGGATTCGACCTGTTCCGCCCGCCGTTCAATGATGAACGCGTACGACGCGCCTTCGCCCTGGCCATCGACCGGCGTTACCTGGTCGACTCCGTGTTGGACGGGCTCGCCGCGGAGGCACAGCACGGCTTTATACCGCCCGGGTTGGCGGGCTATCCATACCAGAATGTGCCGGGTTACGGGTATGACCCCGACAGCGCGCAGCGGCTGCTGGCAGCCGCAGGCTATCCCGAGGGCCACGGCTTTCCTTCGGTCCAGCTACAGGCCAACCCCGATGGCTATGGCTACGTGCAGGTGGCGGGGGCGGTGCAGGAAATGCTCGCGCGCGTGCTGAAGATCCCCATCACGCTCAGCGTGGTCCGGGCCGATGAGCACTACGACCGTGTGGAACGCGGGCGCGCGCAGTTCTGGCGGGACAGCTGGACCGCCGACCACCCCGACCCGGAGAACTTCCTGTCCCTGCTCTACGGTCGCAACGCCGTCGCCGATACCTCCCTGCCGGCCTACCTCAACAGCACCCGTTTCCGCGATGCCGACTTCGATCGGTGTTTTGCGATCGCACAGCGCTCGCTGGAGCCGCTGGAGCGCATGCGCCTGCTCGCCCGTGCGGACAGCATTTCCATGATGCGGCTGCCCCTGCTCCCGCTATATCATGAGTTGGCGGCATATGTGGTGCAGCCCACGGTCCATGGCCTGCAGCTCAACGCCATCGGGTACCTCGACCTTTCCGCGGTCTGGCTGGAGCGCAAGCCGAAGGCGGCCGCCGCTCAATAAGCCCCACGCTGTACAAGCTCCATCACCAGGCGCTTGGCCAGCGGCACATAGGTCTCGATGGCCGGCAACGGGATGTCGGCGGTGAAGGCGAACATCGCCGGATGCGGCCACTCCGGCCGCCGCTTCACCAGTTCGGCCTTCACATCCTCGTAGTGCCAGACGATGCTCAGCGTGTGGTCCGCCACATAGCTGGTCCGCAACATGTGCTCGGGCGCCCCGGACCCGTCAGGCCGGTGCAGGCCCACCTGGTAGGTATACACCCGGGCCACACGGCCCTGCCGCAGCAACAGGTAACCTTCCTCCGTGCGCAACGGCAGCAAGCCCACCGGCTCCACGTGCACATGCGCCATCAGTTCCTCGCGCAGCTCCAGCCCTTCTTCGGTAGCCTCGCCCAGCAGTGGAAGCGCCATGGTGTACACGTCATCCAGCACCTCCCAAAGCGGCTCCACCCGGCGGGCTCGCAGGGCCCTGCCGGTGGCCGGGTCCCAGCCGGTGAGCTCACCGGGCATGGCGGCATCCAGCTCCTCCCGGCGGCGGAACAGCTCCTCCAGCCCGCGCCGCACGGCCTGCACTTCGGGGAGGTAGGGATACAGCTTCCGCTCACTGAACCCGCGGCGCACATGCTGCAGGTAGGCCAGCACACGGTAGCGTGTGCCTTCCGCATCATCCGGCACACAGGCGATCGGTCCGCGCAGGAAAGGGTCCATGGCCCAGGGTCCTTGTTACGGCGTGAACGTGGTGTTCAAAAAAAAGGTTCTCCCGAAGATAAGCGCCGCCGGGGCCGATGCCACCTTCGCGACGCCCCCATCCGCCGGAACCATGCCCATGCGCACCATCCCCTTCATCGCACTGCTGTTGTCCATGGCCGCCTGCGTGCCCAACCGCAAGTACGAGGAGCTGCAGGCCCGCTACCGCAGCACGCAGGACTCGGAGAACGCCGCCGTGGCGAAGGCGCAGCAGGCCGAGGCCGCCATGCTCGAACAGAAAGCCACGATGGACGACCTCGCCATGCGCAACAACAACCTGGAGCGCGACACCACCATCCTGGGCACCAGCCTGCGGAACATGACGGAGCAGTACGACAAGATCAACGAGCTGAACGAGCAGCTCCTGGAGAAGTACAACACGCTCATGGCCGGCGACCGCAGCGAGAACCGCAAGCTCCTCACCGACCTGGAGGCCACGCGCCTGAAGCTCCAGGGCCGCGAGGACTCCCTCGGCGCGCTGAGCCGCTCCCTGAAGGAGCGCGAAACGAAGCTGGCCGACCTGCAGCGCGAACTGGACACGAAGGATGCCGCCATGCGCTCGCTGAAGGATCGCGTGAGCGCCGCCCTCACCGGCTTCGAGGGGAAGGGCCTTACCGTGATCCAGAAAGGAGGGAAGATCTACGTGAACCTGGAGAACAAGCTGCTCTTCGAAACGGGCAGCACCGTGGTGGGGTCCGAAGGCCGAAAGGCGCTGGCGAGCCTGGCCAAGGCCATCGAGAACGAGAAGGACCTGAGCATCCTGGTGGAAGGCCATACGGACACGGACAAGATCCTGCCCGGCGGCACCATGAAGGACAACTGGGACCTCAGCGTGCTGCGCGCCACCAGCGTCGTGCGCATCCTGCAGGAGTCCAGCAAGCTCGATCCCACCCGCATCACCGCAGGCGGCCGCGGCGAACATGTACCCGTGGATTCCGCCGACAAGGCCAAGAACCGCCGCATCGAGGTGATCCTCTCGCCCAACCTGGAGGCGCTGTACAAGCTGGTGCAGGAGTGATCCCGCCCCGCCCACTTCCCTGCTGATGCCACCGCGCATCGTTATCATCGGCGGCGGTCCGGCCGCGCTCATTGCGGCCGACGTGCTGGCGCCGGCATGCAGCGTGGACCTGTATGAGCAGGGCAAGCGTGTGGGGCGCAAGTTCCTGGTGGCCGGCGAGGGCGGGCTCAACATCACCAACGCAGCGCAGGGCGATGCGCTCGTTGCGCACTACACACCCGCAGCGCGCATGGGGCCCCTGCTCGGCCTGTTCGGCCCTGCGGAGTTGCGGGCATGGCTCGCGGGGCTGGGCATCCCCACGTTCGTAGGCAGCAGTGGGCGGGTGTTCCCCGCGCGGGGCATCAAGCCCGCACAGGTGCTACAGGCCATGGAGCAACGCCTTGTGCAGCGCGGTGTGCGGATCCACCCGCACCACACGTTCACCGGTTTCGGGGAGGGCGCCATGCCCATGATCGAAGGCCCGGCCGGACCGGTCCCGGTTGAAGCGGACGCGGTGCTCTTCGCGCTCGGTGGTGCATCGTGGCCCGTTACGGGATCCACCGGCGCATGGGTGGAGGCGTTCCGTTCCATCGGCGTGGAGGTGCATGCGCTCAGCGCCAGCAACTGCGGGGTGGAGGTGGATGTGCCGGAGTCCCTGCGTGTGCATGTGGGCAAGCCGTTGAAGAACATCGCCGCACGCTGCGGCGCCATCGCCGTGCGCGGAGAGGCCACGCTCACGGCGCACGGGCTTGAGGGCAATGCCATTTATCCGGTAGTGCCCGCCGTACGCGAGGCGCTTGCTGCAGGCCATGAGGCCGTATTGACGATCGACCTCAAGCCTGATGTGCCGCAGGCCGAGCTGGAACGCCGCCTGGCCGGTGCCGCGTGGAAGGAGCGCATGGCCGCGCTGAAGCTCGATCGCCTGCAGGTGGCCCTGCTCAAGGCCTTCACACCCCTGCACCGCTTCGTGGACGGCGCCCACCTCGCGCAGGACGTGAAGCACCTGCAGGTGCCCGTTCGCGGCCTGCGGCCCATCGCCGAGGCCATCAGCACTGCGGGCGGCATCGCCTGGCAGGCCATTGGCACTGACCTGTCACTGGTGCAACACCCGCAGCTCTTCGTGGCCGGGGAGATGATCGACTGGGACGCGCCCACCGGCGGCTTCCTGCTCCAGGGCTGCTTCACCACCGGGTACGCCGCCGCGCACGGCATGCTGCAACGCCTCGGCGCGTAGCTTCACCGCATGAACACTTCCCTGCGTGCGGCCATCGACGTCTACTTCCGCGGCGAACGGGCCGAGATGATCGCCTTCCTGGCCTTCGGGATCGTGCTCGTGGTGGCCACTACGCTCCTGTGGGTCTCGGCGGACCGGTTCGCGCGTGCCCTTTCCGTGACGCTCGGCCTGGTCGCGCTCGTGGCTTTCAGTGTGGCCGTGCCGCTGCTGCTTCGCGATGGGCCCCATGCCGAACGGCTGCGCGAGCGGCTGGAGCGCGGGGAGGAGGCCGGCGTACGCGCGGACGAGGGCGCGCGGATGGCCGTAGTGAACCACAACTATGCCTACTACCGCTTCCTCTATGCAGCGTGTCTGCTGGCCGCGGCGGTGCTCATGCTGTTCTGGCGCACCCCGACCACATCGGGCATCGCCGTGGGACTCATGATCTTCGCCGCCACCGGCCTGGTGGTGGACCACTACTCCGAATCGCGCGCGGCGATCTACGCCGAAGCACTGAAAGGGTGAGCAGAGGAGCAAGCCTCAAGGCGCAAGGCTCAAGGGGTCAAGGTGGTGTATGAGGTATCCGCACGGCCTCCCAGTTGGCGGATGACCCCGCGTGGGCACTCACCACTGTACACTGTTGCGCGTTAGGCCCCGTGCGCTGGCACTGTCCAGTGTCGCGCGTTGGCCCTGCGAGTAGGCCACTGTCCACTGTTGCGGGGTGACCCCGTGCGCCGGCACTGTCCACTGTCCACTGTTGCGCGTTAGGCTCTGCGGGCGGGCACCGCACCCTCACCCGAACAACGCCCCCAGCACCTCGTTCACCTGTCCCACCTGCACAAGTTGGATGCCCTTCACCGGGCCAATGCCCTTGGTGCCTTTCGGGACGAAGATGCGCGCGAAGCCAAGCTTCTGTGCTTCGGCGATGCGCTGCTCGGTGCGGGTCACGGGGCGGATCTCGCCGGTGAGGCCCACCTCGCCGCAGAACGCGGTGTCCATGGGGATGGCGATGTCGGCGTTGCTGCTGAGCACGGCGCATACCACGGCCAGGTCGATCGCGGGCTCCTCCACGCGGAAGCCACCGGCGAGGTTGAGGAACACGTCCTTCTGCCCCAGCCGGAAGCCGCAGCGCTTCTCCAGCACGGCAAGCAGCATGTTCAAGCGGCGCAGGTCGAAGCCGGTGGCGCTGCGCTGCGGCGTGCCGTACACGGCGCTGCTCACCAGGGCCTGCACTTCGATCAGCAGCGGGCGCTGCCCTTCGAGCGTCGCGCTCACGGCCACGCCGCTGGGGCGTTCGCGGCGGTCGCCGAGCAGCACCTGGCTGGGGTCCTCCACGGCGGCGAGGCCCGTGCCGTGCATCTCGTAGATCCCGAGCTCGTTGGTGCTGCCGAAGCGGTTCTTCAAGGGGCGCAGCAGGCGGTATGCATGGTCGCGGTCGCCCTCGAACTGCAGCACGCAGTCCACCATGTGCTCCAGCACCTTCGGCCCGGCGATGAAGCCGTCCTTGGTGATGTGGCCGATGAGCACGAAGGGCACATCGGTGGCCTTGGCGAAGCGCATGATCTCGGCCGTGCACTCCCGCACCTGGCCCACGCTGCCCGGGCTCGCATCGAGCGTGGCGGTGTGGAGCGTCTGCACGCTGTCGATCACCACCAGCCCGGGCTCCAGCGCCTCGATGTGCTTGAAGATGTTCTGCGTGTTGGTCTCCGTCAGTACGTAACAGCTTTCGGAGTGGCGAGTGGCGAGTGCCGAGTGGCGGGTCGGGGACTCGTCCCCGAGCAATTCGCCACTCGGTACTCGCGACTCGTTACTCGCCACTTCCAACCGCTCCGCCCGCATCTTCACCTGGTGCTCGCTCTCCTCGCCGGAGACGTACAGCGTCTTCAGGTGCGGGTTTCGCAACGCGGTCTGCAGCAGCAGGGTGCTCTTGCCGATGCCGGGCTCACCGCCGATGAGCGTGATGCTGCCGGGCACGAGGCCGCCGCCCATCACGCGGGCGAGCTCACGGTCGCTGAGCGGGATGCGCGGACCGTCCTGTGCGGGGATGTCGCCGATGGCGACGGGCTTCGGGGTGCGGCCCTTCACGCTGGCCGGCGTGCCGCGCTTCTCCTCCACGCGGTCGCGCACCTCCTCCACGAGCGTGTTCCACTGCTTGCAACTGGTGCATTGCCCGAGCCACTGCGGAAAGGCCGAGCCGCAGTTCTGGCAGACGTACTGGGAGCGGACCTTAGCGGCCATTGCGGATCTTCTCGACCAGGGCGGTGGTGGAGAAGCCGTCCACGAGCTTCAGGCTGTGCACGCTGCCGCCGCGGGCCTTCACCACATCGGCGCCCACGATCTGCTCGGGCTTCCAGTCGCCGCCCTTGGCGAGCACGTCGGGCTGCAGAGCGGTGATCAGTTCCAGCGGCGTATCCTCATCGAAGATCACCACGGCATCCACGCAGCGCAGTGCGGCCAGCACCTTCGCGCGGCTTTGCTCGTCGTTCAGGGGGCGGTCTTCACCCTTGCCCAGGCGGCGCACGCTGGCATCGCTGTTCACGCCCACCACCAGCCGGTCGCCCAAGGCGGCGGCCTCCTGCAGGTATTCCACGTGGCCGCGGTGCAGGATGTCGAAGCAGCCGTTGGTGAACACGATGCGGTCGCTCTTCAGGCGCCAGACGTTCACCATGCGCATGGCGCTGATGCGGTCCACGATGCGCTTGTCAGTGGCGGGTGTGGCAACGTCAGCGGTCATGGGGCGGGGCTTCGTTTCAAGGCCATCAAAAGTAGCGACAGGCCACCCAGTGCGATGATCATCAGGGTCTGCGCCAGCCAGAGCAGCCAGCCCATGGCCAGGGCATCGGGGCGGAACAGCCCGCCGCCCTCCGGGGCCGGCAGGTACACGCCGATGATGAGCGCCACGAAGGCCGGGTACACACCGATGCCGCCCTGCACAAGGATGATGCCCACCGCCCCGGCGATGAAGCCGGCCAGCACACCGGCGAAGGGCACGCCCTTCATGGAAGTGAGCGCATGAAAGCCGATCTGGAACATCAGCAGGTAGGCCGCCCAGATGAGCACGGTGTGCAGCAGGAAGGCCCCCTTGCGGCGCATGCGGAACACGGCCTGCACGCCCTCGAAGAAGCCCCGCACCAGGTCCATCAGGCGGGCGCGGAGCGCAGGGCGTGTGAGCAGCACGTAGACCCCTGCGGCCAACACCACCACCGCGGCGCCCAGGAGCCACAGGCCCCAGTGGCCGCCATCCTGCTCCGGCGCGCCCTGCCCGGCGCGGAAACTGGCGATCCGGGCCCGGAAGAGGTCGATCTTGTCCAGCTGGAACACCAACGCGGCCACCGCGAAGCCGAGCAGCATCACCATGTCCACGGCGCGCTCGGCCATCACGGTGCCGAAGCCCTTCTCGAAGGGCACGCCCTCGGAGCGGTAGAGGCTGGCCGCGCGGCTGGCCTCCCCGGCGCGGGGCACGAACATGTTGAGGAAGTAGCCCACCATCACGCCGTGGTAGGCGTTCCAGAAGGAGGGGTGGTGGCCGAGCGGCTCCAGGAGGTAGCGCCAGCGCCAGCCGCGGCTCACATGCGCCAGCCAGCCCACGAGGGTGGCGAGCAGGAGCCAGCCCATGTTGGCCTGACCCACTGCTGCGAAAAGCTCTGTGCGCTGGTCGGGGCTCAGGGCGTGGTACTGCGTGTACACCAGCCATACGCCAATGCCCACGGGCACCAGGATCTTCAGCGCGCCGACCAGCCGCCGGTTCACACCTTCAGCGTGTTGGTGCGCTCGTCGGGGAAGATGATGCGTGGCCGGAAGTTGCGCGCCTCCTCCAGGCTCATTTGCGCGTAGGAGATCACGATCACCACGTCGCCCACGGCCACGCGCAGGGCCGCGGGCCCCTTCATGCACACCTGGCGGCTG
>Ga0315900_10005068_pt1 | contig 18241 bp, 18 predicted proteins | sample LakEriMetagenome_FD_203521 | JGI IMG/M metagenome (GOLD analysis project Ga0315900, IMG submission 203521) | Freshwater fungal communities from buoy surface, Lake Erie, Ohio, United States - Buoy 12 MA114 | ecosystem: Environmental > Aquatic > Freshwater > Lake > Lake biofilm | place: USA: Lake... | reverse complement strand
CGCGACTGAGCTATTGCTGAAGGCAAGCCCCGCCAAAGTGGCGCCCTTCATCATCGCTTCGCGCGCCGCAGCATTCTTGGGGTCGTGATAAACAGTCCGCAGATTGGGGCCGATCAGGCGCATGGCGCGCAAAGCATATTCATCCGATTCCGGATTGGCACGGCGCGACACCAGGGCTTCCAGCGCATGGGTCAGGCTATCAATGCCGGTATCGGCAGTGGTGCGTGGCGGCACGCTGAAGGTCAGTTCGTAATCCACAATCGCGGCCAAAGGCAGCGCGCCGAGCCCCGCGATCAGCATCTTCTCATCAGTTTCGGTATCGGTGATCACTGTGAAGCGCGTGGCCTCACTGCCCGTGCCGGCCGTGGTTGGAATGCAAATCACCGGAAGCGCGGCCTTATTCGCTTGGGCTGGTACCTTGAAGTCGCGCATCTTGGCGCCAGCAGGTGCGGCGGCCAGGATGGTCATGGCCTTGGCGGTATCCATCGGGCTGCCGCCACCAAAACCGATCAGGCAATCATAATCATGCCCCTGCATGGCAGCGACGCCGGTGGCGATCACGGTATCGGTTGGGTCCGGCACGGTATCGCTGAAGACGCCATAGCTGATCCCAGCCGCCTTCAAGGGGGCGAGCAGTTTTTCGACCGTGCCGGAAGACACCATCCAGGGATCGGTCACCACCAGGGGGCGCGAAAGGCCGAATTGGCCCAGCACCGCCGCCGCCTGACCAATAGAACCGCCGCCCATCATCAAAAGGCGGGGTGAGACGAAGGAGGTGATCACTGCACGCCCCCTTCGCGGATCATATTGATGATGCCTGAGAAATCCTTATCGCCGCCACCGCGTTCCAGATACTGCCGGAACAGGGACAGCGCATGCGCCCCAATGGGGGAGGCCGTGCCCATCTGTTCCACCGCTTCCTGCGCGAGGCCGAGATCTTTTGCCATCAATGCCGCCGCAAACCCAGGCTTGTAATCCCGATTGGCGGGGCTGGCGGGCACTGGCCCTGGCACCGGGCAATAGCTGGACAGCGCCCAGGAATTGCTGGTGGAGGTGGAGCAGACATCAAACAGCGCCTGATGCGAAAGCCCCAGTTTTTCCGCAAGAACAAAGGCTTCCGAGGTGACAATCATGGTCGCCGCCAGCATCATGTTATTGCAGAGCTTCACGCCTTGCCCCGCACCAGCGACACCGCAATGAATGACATTGCGCCCCATCTGCTTCAGGACCGGCTCGGCACGGGCGAAATGCTCTGGCGAGCCACCCACCATGAAGGTGAGTGTCCCGGCTTCCGCCCCCATCGTCCCGCCCGAGACCGGCGCATCCACAAAAGCGCGGCCCGATTTCGCGGCAACCTCGCGCGCGGTCGCGACATCAATCGTCGAGCAATCAATCAGCAGCGCATCCGGCGCGCTCGCCGCTGCCATGCCGCCCGCGCCAAGCCAGGCATCGCGCACATGCTGGCCCGCGGGCAGCATGGTGATGACAATCTCCGCCCCGCGCGCCGCTTCGGCAGCATTGGCCGCGGCCTTGGCGCCATTGGGCGTGACAGAGGCAATGGCAGCGGGCACCAGATCATAGACCGAGACCTCATGCCCGGCCTTCAGCAGGTTGCGCACCATATGCGCGCCCATATTGCCAAGACCAACAAAGCCGATACGTGCCATGGCTTGCTTCCTTTCCTGCAAATTCAACGTGTTTTGGGTTTGAGCGAGAGCCGCTTCGCAGCCTCGCCAGAACGCTGCGCGGCAAGCCGCGCCAGGATATCTTGGGGCCAGGGCGCCACGCGCCGCTTGGTCAGGTCAATGCTGAGGTAAAGTACCTCGTTTTCTGCGACCTGCCAGCCTTCCTTGGCATGGAACATCAAATGGCGGCAAAGCAGGCGCTTGTCGTCAAAATCCAACACCACGCTCTCACACGCCAGCGGCGCGCCTTCGCGCACTTCGCGGATATAGGCCTGCCAGCTTTCAGCGGCGAAAGTGCCCATGCCGCGCGCGCGATATTCAGGCCCGAAGCCAAGATCGAGCCACTGAACATCGCAGGCCATGTCGAAGACAACAAGGTAATAGGCCAGATTCATATGGCCGTAGTGATCCACCCATGCGGGCTTCACCTCGGTCAGGATCGGGCGTTCAGTCATGCGCGGTGAAGATGGGGGCGGTTGCCCGCCCCCGTCCCGTTCAGTGGATGTCTTCGGATTTCGCCAGCGCTTCGCGCAGCTTCGCGATATTGAAGCCAGGGGCGCGGGCCATCTCCAGGATCACCGCTTCCTTGCGCGCACCAAGATCAATCGCCGCCGGGATTTTCGTCACCACATCATGCGGGATCACCACCGCGCCGTGATGGTCCGCATGGATCACATCATCATGTGACACCTGCATGCCATGGATGGTGACCTCACACTTTAGCGCCACGATATGCACGTATGAGTGGGAGGGGTTCACCACCCCGGCAATGCCTTGAAAGCCCGGCGCGAACATTTCAAGGTCCCGCACCGACCCATTGGTCACCACGCCAAGCGCGCCCAGGCCCTTATGCACGGCGCTATTCACCTCACCCCAAAAGGCGCCAACGCCGGGCGTGTCGTCCAAATCCTGCAAGCAGACAATGGTCGGCAGGGTCGCATCGGCGACATATTCATACCAGCCAATCCGCATGGCCTTATCGGCTTCCTTGCTACGGCCCGAGGGGAAGGCCGCGCGCTGCGTGCCGGTGCGCGCCAGGCCGCAAATGGGCGGCAGCTTGCGATCCACCGCGACCATGGGGCGCACGGTGAAGCCGTAATTGCGCCGATGGGGTGCCACCACTTCCAGCGCATTGCAGATGGTGGGCGTATCCCAGGCGCGCAGCGCTTCAAGATCAGCGGCGGTAAAGGGGTATTTGCTCATGTCAGGGTTTCCTCCATGGGCGCAGCATCGGTCGGACAGGGCCTTCGGTCAAACCCCTTTACGCTGCCAAGCGGGGATGGACGCTCAATCCGCCTGCACATTCCCCTGCCGTACCACATCAAACCAGCGCTTGCGTTCGCGTGTGACCAGCGCGGCGTAATCGGCAGGCGGGCCGCCGCGCGGGGTGGTGCCGCGCGCGGCCAATTGCTGGCGCACCGCCGGGTCATTCAGCGCGGCCTGCGCTACTTCCGCCATACGCGCCACCACGGCGTCTGATGCCGATTTATGCGCATGCAGGCCGAACCATGCCTCTGCCTCAAACCCTACCAGATTGAACTCAGCGCCCAGTTCGGAGACAGCCGGCACATTGGGCAGATCGGGCAGGCGTTCGCGCGACGTCACCGCCAGCGCCACCACATTGCCGTTCTGGATTTGCGGCAAGGCGGTGGGCAGATTGTCAATCAGGCTATCCACCTCACCGCCGATCACCGCCGTCATGGCCGGGCCGGCGCCGCGATAGGGCACATGCTGCACGCGCACCCCGGCAAGCTGGTTGATCAACTCCCCGGTCAAATGCGTCGAGGTGCCATTGCCGGCGGAGGCGAAATTACGTTCCCCCGGCTTCGCCTTGGCATCGCGCAGAAAGGCGCGCAAATCGCCGCCCGGTACGCGGCGCGGATTGGCGACCCAGACATTGGGCACGGTCACCACCAGCGTCACGGCGCGGAAATCCGCCTCAGGATCATAGGCAAGGTTGCGGAACAGCGCCGGGCCAATGGCGTGGGAGGCGATTTGGCTCAAGAACAGCGCGTGATCATCCGCTTCGCGCGCAAAGCGCCCGGCGGCAAGCGTGCTGCCCGCACCCGGCTGGTTTTCGACAACGACATTGCGCCCGAGCCTATCCCGCATGGCGGCCGCGATCAGGCGCGCCACCACATCCGTGGTGCCCCCCGGCGGGAAGGGGCAGACCAGGCGCAAATCTTTATTCGGCCACGCGCCTTGTGCGCGAAGTGCCGGCGCGGCGAGCAGCCCGGCAGCGGCAGCGATGGTGGTGCGGCGTGTGATGCGGTTCATATGGTGTAGCCTCCTTCACGGTTTCCCCGACGCTTTGCCTGAATTGGCGCCCCTGGCAAGATGGCAAAATGGAGTACCCCGCATGACGCAAAGACCCGAGAACCTGCCGCCCCATGATGTCGCCGGCCGCTTCGCCGCGCCGATTGACCAAAGCCCGCATGAACCCGCGCATTGGGAGAAGGAGGCGGACGCCATCCGCCTGCTGCTGGCCGACAAGAAGCGCCAGATCTTCACCACCGATGAAAGCCGGCGCGTGCAGGAAGCGCTCGACGCCGAGACCTATTGGAAACTGCCCTATTATGAGCGCTGGATTCACGGTTTTTCGAGCTTGCTCAAGGAAAAGGGTGTCTTGCAGGAAGCTGATCTGACCACCGAGGAAGCGCGGCTGCGCGCCGCCGGTGAAGACAAGGTGGAAGACCCGCCCGGCGGCCATCATCACCACCATCATGATCATGACCATGACCATGATGACCATCCCTATCAGGAAGATGATGATGCTGGGGTTGCCGTGCTCTCACCCCTGCAATTGCGCGGGCGGGCGGTGCGCAATCTGCTGATCGCGCGCGGTATTCTGACGGCGGCTGAAATCCGCGCCCAGATTGAGGCGATGGATAGCCGTGGTGAGCACCTCGGCGCCAAGGTTGTTGTGCGCGCCTGGACCGATCCTGGCTTTGCCGCCCGCCTCGCCGCCGATGCCGGCGCGGCGGTGGAAGAATTGGGCCTGTCGCGTGGCGAGACTGTGCTGACAGCGCTCTTCAATACGCCGGATGTGCATAACCTTGTCGTCTGCACGCTTTGTTCCTGTTATCCGCGCAGCGTGCTGGGCCGCCCGCCCGCCTGGTACAAAAGCCGCGCCTATCGCGCGCGTGCGGTGCGGGACCCGCGCGGGGTACTGGCTGAATTCGGCACGCATTTGCCGGAGGGCACCAGCATTCGCGTGCATGATAGCAATGCGGAGCTACGCTATTTGGTCGTGCCGCGCCGCCCCGCAGGCACCGAAGGTTGGGATGCGGCGAAGCTGGAGCAGCTTGTCACGCGCGATGCGATGATTGGCGTGACGGAAGCGCGGCAGCCTTGATTAAACGCCAAGCCGTTCCTGATAGTGCGCCCGCCAATCCGCCCCGCTGATCCAGCGCCGGAGTGAAGCCGCATCGGCGGCTTCACCGCGCAGCGCCGCCATGGCGCGCCACATCAGCGCCAGATTGCAGGAAATCACTGGCGCGCCATCCACTTCCGGCCGTGCCAGAATGGCGCCGAGGGAGGGCATGCCGGTGCCAAGCAGAATAATCGCCTCAACCCCCGCGCCCTGCATGGCGGCAAGCGCCGCGCTGGCATCACCCTCGGCCAGGGCATAGATCGGGTGAAAGGCCGCACCCGGCGTGGCGATGGCAACAACCCGCGCCACCTCAAACCCCCGCGCTGTCCAATAGGTGGCCGAGGCTTCGGTCAGATCAGGTGGATAGGGGGAAACCAGCCCGATGCGTTTCGCGCCAAGCGCGGCGAAGGCCTCACATACCGCGCGGCCGGCGGTGATGAAGGACGCGCGGGCGGAAAGCCGCGCGACCGCTTCATCCTCCGCTGCCGGCCCCACCAGATAGGAAGACCCGGTGCAGGCAAAGGCAATCGCGCCGAGTGGCGCATTGGCGAATTGCGCGCAGGTTTGATCCAGCCCGGCGACATAATCGCGCAGCCGGTCATTCAGGCTGGGCTTGGTGCTGACCAGCCGCGCGGTCAGCATCGCGGTTACTGGGGGCAGCAGCAGCGAGAATTCCGGCTCCACGGTGGTATTGGCCTGCGGCGTCAGCACCCCAAGCAGGCCATTTCTGGCATAGGCGAGTGACATGCGATCCTCCGCCACCATGAAGACATGGCGGCGCCTTTCGGTCTATGGAACGCGCGCATTTGCCCAGGGGAACCACGACATGAACACCACCAAGCGCCGCGCCATCCTGGCCGCCATCCTGGCCACCCCTGCGCTGGCGGCCGGCGCGCAAACCGCGCGGCCCATTCGCTTCATTGTCCCCTTCCCGCCCGGTGGTACGGCAGATTTGCTGGCGCGCCTTGTGGCTCGGGAGATGGAGAACCGCCTTGGCGCGCCGGTGGTCGTGGAAAACCGCGCTGGCGCGGGCGGCGTGGTCGGCAGTGATTCGGTCGCGAAAAGCGCCCCCGATGGCACGACCATTTTGCTGTCCAACATCGCCTCTCAGGGCATTGCGCCGGCCATCCTGCCTTCCATGCCCTATGATGTGCTGCGCGATTTTACGCATATCGGGCTGCTCGCCGCGGTGCCGAGTGCGATTGCGGTTTCCGCCACCGGCCCCTGGCAGAACCTGCTCGCCTTGATCGCCGCCGCGCGCGACAAACCGGGCAGCATTCGCTTCGGGTCCAATGGCAATGGCACGTCGTCTCACGCCAAGCTCGAAATTCTGAAGCGCTTGGCGGGGGTGGATATCACCCATGTGCCCTATCGCGGCGCAGCACCGGCGGCGACTGATGTGATCGCCGGCAATATTGATGGGCTGATCGCGGCCATCCCCGATGTTGGGCGCAATGAACGCCTGCGCTTGCTTGCCATGACGACGCCTGAGCGCCTGCCGCGCTGGCCCGATGTGCCATCCGTGGCGGAGCTTGGCCTCGGGCAATTGGTGGCGGCGAATTGGTTCGGCATCAGCGGCCCGGCGGGCATTCCAGCGCCGGTTGCGGATCGGCTGAATGCCGCGCTGTTGGAAAGCCTGGCCACACCCGCCATCTCTGAACGGCTGGTCGAATTGGGTGCCGCCCCCAATCGGCTGGACCGCGCTGGCTTCACCGCCCTGGTGGAAGCCGACATGAAGCGCTGGGCCCAGATTGTGCGGGAAGCAGGGATCAAGGCGGACTAACCTGCTGGCACGGTGATTGCCTAGCTCCTCAGCAGAAGCGGTACTATCGCGGGAATTCGGGCCATTCTGCCCGCTTTTTGGGCGATAGGTGCCAGCTTAGCAGCAAGGAGCTCTCGCATGAACCGTCGTCGTCTTCTTGGCCTCACCGGGGGCGCCATTGCCGGCGCGCTGGCCAGCCCAGGCATCCTCTCCGCCCAAAGCGGCGCCTGGCCAACCCGTGGGTCCATCCGCCTGATCGCGCAATTCCCGCCGGGGGGTCTGGTGGATACCGTAAGCCGCCTGATGGCCCCTGCCCTTTCCCAGGCGCTTGGCCAGACCGTTGTGGTGGAAAACCGCGCCGGCGCCGGCGGCGTGATCGGCACGGATTTTGTCGCAAAGCAGCCGGCGGATGGCTATACGCTGCTGGTCTCCCACGCTTCAGTGCACGTGTTTTCGGCGGCGACCATGCCGACGCTGCCCTTCAACCCGATCACGGATTTCACCCATATCGGGCTTTTGGTCGAAGCGCCGAATGTGCTGCTGGTGAAGGCGGAATCGCCCTTCAAGACACTCGCGGATTACATTGACGCGGCGAAGAAGCGGCCGGTGCGCTTCGGGTCTTCGGGCATTGGTTCGGCACCGCATCTGCTGGGTGCCATGCTGTCCGGCGAAGCCAAGCTCACCAATCTGGATCACGTGCCCTATCGCGGCAGCGCGCCCGCGATGCAGGATCTGATGGCCAATCAGATCGAAAGCCTGATTGATCCCATCACCACCAATGTGCAGCTGATGAAGGATGGCGTGCTGCGCGCACTCGCGGTTTCATCGCCGCAGCGCCTGCCGGCCTTCCCGAATGTGCCGACCTTTGCCGAGCTTGGCTTCGCTAAACTGACCTCGGCGCAATGGCTTGGCCTTTCCGCACCGAAGGGCCTGCCGCAACCAATCACGGACCGGCTTTCCGGCCTGATCGGCCCTATCCTGTCGCGGCCCGAATTGATGACGCGGTTTGAGGATTTGCAGACCCTGCCGCGCCGGCCTTCGCCGCTGAATGGCGATTTCGTGAAAATCATGCAGGAGCAGATCACGGAATGGACCGCGGTTGCCAAGCAATTCGATATTGTTGTGACCTGATGTGAAGCACCCCGCCCGAGACTACGCTCGGGCGGGGTGCCCCATCACTTCATCCCCGCCTGGGTCTTGCACCAGCGCGCGACTTCTTCATGTGTCGCGAACCAAACATCGCCAAAACCCTTCATGTGCTGCACCAACCGATCGAGCAGCGCGATGCGGCTGCGATGCCCGATCACATGCGGGTGCATGGTCAGCAGGAACAAGCCGCCTTCGCGATAGGCGCCTTCAAACTCAGCCGTGAACACCTCCTCCACGGCTGAAGGCGGCGTATAGGGGCGGAGCGCCGAAAAGCGCAGCATGTTGAAATAGACCGCATCATCACGGATCCATTCCGGCGGTAATTCAACAATGCCGGTGGGCTCACCCTTGTCGAGCAATTCATAGGCATCATCATCGGCCATCAGCGATGAGTCATAAAGCAAACCCAATTCGCGAATGATGGAAAGCGTGTCCACCGAAAAATCCCAGGACGCGGTGCGGATGCCAACTGGCCGCCGACCTGTCAGTTTTTCCAGCGTATCGGCAGCGCGGAAGGTGAGTTCCCGTTCCACACCCGGCGGCAACTGTGTATTGGCCTCATGGATCCAGGAATGGATGCCGATTTCATGGCCCTCATCCGCCACACCGCGCACCTCATCCGGGTGCAGCAGGGCTGAGACAGCGGGGTAGAAGAAGCTCGCCTTGATATCGTGACGCGCCAGCAAGGCGCGGATGCGCGGCACGCCCTGGCGGGAGCCATATTGCCCCTGGCTGATGCGCATCGGGCTTTCATCGGCATCACGGAGCGGAATGGTCTCATGATCCGCATCGAAGGAGAGCGAGACACAGCAGCGCGCCCCATTGGGCCAGGAAGCGGGGGCGAGTGACCGCCCGGCGCGGGCGCGGCCCACAATCTCCCGCCATTGCGCTTCGGGCCATTCCCAGGGTTTGGCGGCTTTGTCGTTCATCGGGGGTTCTCCTGCCTGCAATCAGGCGTCATGCTGCACCCTGAAAGAGCATACCGGAACCCCCATGAGCGATACCGATCCCGCCCTGATGTCCGCCGAGACCTTGCTCGGCCTTTACGCGCGCCGGCGCCTTTCGCCGGTGGAGGCGTTGAAGGCGGTGATGGAGCGCGTTGCCCGCTATAACCCGTGGGTCAACGCCTTTGCGGCCATGAACCCTCGCGCGCTGCAGGCAGCGGGTGAATCTGAAGCGCGCTGGCAGGCAGGCCGGCCCATGGGCATGCTGGATGGTGTGCCCGCCACGGTAAAGGATTTGCTGAACATGGCGGGCTTCCCGACCAGGCGCGGCAGCCGCAGCACGGATACGACGCCGGCGACTGAGGACGCCCCCGCCGTGGTCGGGCTGAAGCAATCCGGCGCGGTGATTATCGGCAAGACCACCACCACGGAATTCGGCTGGAAATCGCCCGGCGATTGCCCTTTGCATGGCATCACGCGCAATCCCTGGAACCCCAAGCGCACGCCGGGCGGGTCATCCTCGGGCGCCGGGGCGGCAGGCGCGGCGTGTTTCGGGCCGCTACATATCGGCACCGATGCGGGTGGCTCAATTCGCATTCCGGCGGCCTATTGCGGGCTGGTGGGGATGAAGCCTTCCTTCGGGCGCATTCCACAGTGGCCGCTGGGCGCCTTTGGCCATGTCGCGGTGGCCGGCCCGATGACCCGCACGGTGCGCGATGCCGCGCTGATGTTTGGCGCCATGGCGCGGCATGATTTGCGCGATCCCTATGCGCTGCCCGATGATCCGCGCGATTGGCTGGATGGCATCGAAGATGGCGTGGCGGGGCTGCGTGTCGCTGTGGTGCGGCGCATGGGCTTCGCGCCGCCTTTGGATGCGGAAGGCGAGGCTGTGCTGGCCGGCGCCGCGCGGCTTTTGGAAGAGCAAGGTGCGATTGTGGAGGAAGCCGATCCTGGCCTACCCGATACGCGCGCCATTTTCGGCCGCGTCTGGGGTGTGGCGCTTTCGCGCATCATCGCGACCACACCGGAAGACAAGCGCGACTTGCTCGATGCCGGCATTGCCGAAGTTGCGGCGCGTGAGGGCGAAATGCTCGCCGTTGATTATTTGGCCGCCGAGGCGATGCGCCTGGAAGCCGCCCATGCCATGGCGCGGTTTCACCAGCGCTACGATTTGGTGCTGACCGCCTGCACGCCAACCGCCGCCTTCGCCGCGGATCAACCGACCATCCGCCCGGCTGAATCGCTCTGGCGCGATTGGGCGCCATGGACCTTTGCCTTCAACCTTACGCGCCAACCGGCAATTTCCATGCCCGTGGCGCTGGATGCGGAAGGCATGCCGCGTGCTGTGCAGATGGTGGCGCCGCTTTACCGCGATGACCTGGCGCTGCGCGGGGCGCGGGCCTTGGAACGCGCGGCCAGCCTGCCCCTGGCAAATCCCACGGAAAGCGCTACCTGACGCAGCGAAAGCCAAAAGGATGAACTGATGCGTTTGGTCACTTTCTCTGACGATTCGGGCACGCGCATTGGCGCGCTGGATGCGGCAGGTGCCGTGCGTGATATCGCCGCCGCCGCGCCTTCTCTGCCGCGCGACATGCTGGGCCTGATCGCGGCGGGGCCGGCGGCGCTGGCCGCAGCGCGCGATGCGCTCGGCAAGGCGCCGGTGGTGGCGGGTGCAAAAATCCTCGCCCCCATTCCGCGCCCGCCGAAGAATGTGTTCTGCGTCGGCAAGAATTATCATGAACACGCCAAGGAATTTGCCGGATCGGGCTTTGATGGCGGCGCTAAGGATGTGGTGCCGCCCTTCCCTGTTGTATTCTCCAAACCCCATACCGCCATCATCGCGACCGGCGAACCCATCCTTAGCCATTTGGACCCAACCGGCGGCCTGGATTACGAAGGCGAATTGGCGATTGTGGTCGGCCAGGGTGGGCGCGGCATCAGCAAAGCAGCCGCGCTTTCGCATGTGTTTGGCTATACCATCATCAATGACGTGACCGCACGGCATTTGCAGAAGCGCCATAGTCAGTGGGTGCTTGGCAAGGGCTTGGATAGTTTCTGCCCCATGGGCCCGGCCATCCTGACCGCCGATGAAGCGCCGGACCCCACCAAACTTCGCCTGATCACGCATGTGAATGGCGAAAAGCGTCAGGATGCGCTGGTGGCGGATTTGATCTTCGATGTGCCGACATTGATCGAGGCGATCAGCGCCGCCATTACGCTGGAACCCGGCGATGTGATCGCGACCGGCACGCCGGTTGGCGTTGGCATTGGCTTCACCCCACCGAAATTCCTGCAAAAGGGTGATAGCGTGCGGATTGAAATCAGCGGGATTGGTGTGCTCGAAAATCCTGTCGCCTGAAACAACAAAAAACGGGAGGATAAAACATGCAAAGACGTTCACTTCTGATCGGGGCCACAACGCTCCCCTTCGCCATGCCGGCGCTGGCGCAGGAAACCTACCCAGCCCGCGCGGTTTCCATGGTGGTTGCCTTCCCGCCTGGTGGGCAGGCGGATGTGGTTGGCCGCCCCGCCGCAGCTACGCTGGAGAGGATTTGGCGCGTGCCGGTGCCGATCACCAATCGCGGTGGCGCAGCGGGCGAGATTGGCAATGGCTTCGTCGCGCGCAGCGCGCCTGATGGCTATACGCTGCTCATGGGGCTTTCTTCCATGACCTTCCTGCCGGAAGCAGCGCGCATCAATGGCCGTACGCCTGCCTATACGCCGGAGATGCTGACGCCGATTGCGTTATTCTCCGCCGATCCAACGGTTTTGGTGGTGCCGGCATCAAGCCCCATTCGCACGATTGAGGAATTCATCGCCGAGGCAAAAGCCAAGCCCGGCCAGATCGCCTATTCCTCGGCCGGCAATTACTCTGCCTTGCATGTGCCGATGGCGATGCTTTCCCAGGCGGCGGGGATTGAGATGCTGCATGTGCCCTTCCAGGGTGGCGGGCCGGCCTTAACCGCGATTTTAAGCGGGCAGGTACAGGCGCTTTCCTCAGGTCCCGGGCCTGTCGCGCCGCATGTGCGTGATGGGCGGCTGCGCGCGCTCGCCACCTGGGGGCGTCAGCGCCTTAAGGGTTTTGAGGATGTGCCGACGCTTGTGGAAAAGGGCTTTGCAGATGTGGAGTTCTACATCTGGGTCGGGCTTTTCGCACCCGCTGGCACGCCGCCCGCAATCATTGACCGCATTCGCGATGCAGCGCGGCAAGTGGCACAGGATGCGGAATTCCAGCGCATCATGGCGGGCAGCGGCAATACGCTTGATTACCGCGATGGCGATGCCTTCCGGCGCTTTTATGATGAGGATGCGGGGCGGTTGCTGCGTGTGATCCGTGCGCTCGGCAAGATTGAATAGCACCCTTGCCTGCGCTGCACCGCTAGCGCAGGCTTTCGTCTGTTTTTGATGAATCCGAGGATACCATGACCACCGAAGCACAAATCACCGCATGGCTTGCCACGCAACAGGAAGCCATGATCGCTGAGCTCAAGGAAATGGTGAATACCGATGGCGGTTCCTATGACAAGGCAGGCGTGGATCGCACTGGCGCCCAAGTGAAGCGCTTTCTGGAAGGCCATGGCATCGCGGTAGAGGTCGTGCCCCGCGAAAAGCATGGCGATTGCCTGCGCGGCATTGTGCCCGGTGCGCATGAAATCGCTTCCGGCAATCAGCAGAAGAATATCGTGCTGATGGGGCATCGGGACACGGTTTTTCCAAAGGGCGAACCGGAGCGTCGGCCTTTCACCATTCAGGGCAATATCGCCTATGGGCCGGGTGTTGCCGATATGAAGGCCGGCATTGTGATGAATATGTTTGTCCTTGCCGCCTTTCATAAATTCGGCGGCGCGCCAGGGCCTTTGGTTGGGCTTTTCACCGGCGATGAGGAAATCGGCAGCCCCGAAGGCCGCCCTGTCATTGAAAATGAGGCGCGTAGCGCGCGCGTTGTCTTCAATAGCGAACCGGGCCGGCCTTCCGGCAATGTGGTGACCGGGCGCAAGGGCGGCGTATTTTCCGTCGTGGATGTTGAAGGCAAGGCCGCGCATTCCGGCGGCAATTTCGAAGCCGGCATCAGCGCGATTGGGGAAGCGGCGCAGAAGATTGTCGCCATTCATGCACTGACGGATTTGAAGCGCGGCATTACGCTGAATGTCGGTTTGGTGAGTGGCGGTCAGAGCGTGAATACGGTGGCCCCTGCCTGCCAATTCCAGATTGATCTGCGCTATGTTGAATTGGCCGATCGTGATGAGGTGGTCGGCAAGCTGCACGACATCGTCGCGAAATCCTTCGTGCCCGGCACTAAGGCAAAGCTGGTCATCAAGGGTGAATTCCTGCCGCTGAATGCAACGCCGGCCAGTGAGCGTGTCTTTGCGTTGTATCAGGGGGCCGCAGCGGATAGCGGCTTGAAGGTGGCTGGCGAATTTTCCGGTGGCTGCGCCGATAGCGGTTTCACGGCAGCGATTGGCGCGCCCACGATTTGCGCTGTCGGCCCCGTGGGCGGCAAGGCGCATAGCCCCGAGGAATATCTGGAAATTGACAGCATGGTGCCGCGCGCCCAGGCCATGGCGCGCGCCATCATGCGCTTGGAAAAGGCAGGGCTGTAACGCGCTGCCCCTTGGTTGGGCCTTGCGTTAGGGCGCCTTACTTCACCGCATAGACATCATAGCACGGCCCGCTCGGCGGCCTTTGGCCCACACCGACAGCGATGATCTTGTTCATCCATGCAAGATCCGCCGCGCCGGTTTCAAAGCGGATCAGGGTGCGGAAATAGATTTCTGATGGATCAACCGTCTCACCGGCGGCGAGCTTCGCCAGCGCCGCCGCTGAGCCATGGCGGATGCCATTATAGGCCAGAAAAACCATGCTGCCGGATGCGGCGCGAATGGTCAGCCGCACGTCAATCTGTACCGATCCATCCGGATCAACGCGCAGCCAATCCGCCGCCGATCCGGGCATGATCTCGCCATTCAACTTCGGGCCAGCCACCGTGCCGCCCGTGACAGGGACAATGCGGAGTTCGCCATTGCGCGTATTGCCGATCATTTGCGGCGTGCCGACGCCAAGGGTCATGCGGAAGAGGTATTCGGATTGCAAAGGCAATGGGGTCATGGGCGTTTCTCCTATCCGTTCATGATGCCCCGGTGGGGGGAGGAGCGCCAGAGAGCAGCGATGGGCCGCGATTGATCTGATTGGCGATGCGGCGCACAAGATAAATCAACCCATAGTTGCAATTCTTATCATCAATATTTTCATATCTAGCGATATTCGTCTTGTTGGCACCTCGTTCTGCAATTATAAATAACAAGTAAAGAAGAATCAGACGGAGAAGGTTGTGATAACCTTTCCAGCTATGTTTGAGGGACGCCACCGGGCTTTTGGCACGGGTGAAAAAGCGGGCGGGCAACGATGATCCGCTTTGCGCTGCTCGAACTCTTACCTGGAACGCCCAATCTACTGAATGAGGGCGTTCAAAGCGATTGGGGTTACTTCAGGGCGGTTCATTTCTCCGCGCTTCCTGTGTCGCCATTCATGGCGGGTATTCTTGAATACCAAGCGTCGCCCCCAACAACCCTTTGGCAGCACGCCTCGGTCAGTGCGGCTGATATCGCCATTTCGGCGGAATGGGCGTTCCGCCTTTACAATAGTGGTGTCATTACCAATCGGCTTTTCCTGAATCTTCTGGCAGCCGACCAAGCCACTGACGGCCGGGATGCCATTGTCGGCAGCGCCTATGGGGATGAGGTGCATAATGCCGGGCGGATCGAAGGTTCCATCAATCTCGGTGCCGGCAATGATTTGCTGGATGGGCTGGGGGGCCAGATTCTGGGCTTTGCCCAAGGCGCCGAAGGTGACGATACGCTACTGTCAGGGGCGGCTTCGGAAACCCTGCTGGGTGGCGAAGGTAAGGATTGGCTGGATGGCGGGGATGGCGCCGATAGCCTTGCAGGTGGCACCGGGACCGACCGCATTTTTGGCGGCGCAGGCAATGACAGCGTCACCAGCGAAGATGGTGATGATGTGCTGGCAGGCGACGCCGGCAATGATTGGCTACACAGCGATCGCGGTAATGACAGCCTTGTGGGCGGAGATGGGGCAGATACGCTGATCGGTGGTGACGGTGATGATACGCTGACGGGCGGCGCCGGTGATGACCTGCTGGAAGCTTGGGATGATCGAGACCATGCTTCGGGCGGCGATGGGGATGACACAATCACGGCCTGGGGTGGCGGCGATCGTCTTTTCGGTGATGCCGGCAATGACTTCATGGAGGTGATCGGTGGCGCCTTCAGCCTTTCCGGCGGCGCGGGCGCCGATACGCTCGCGGTGTTTGAAGACTGGAACGCCAATGACCTGCTGGATGGCGGCGAAGGTGCCGATAGCCTGAATGCCGGCGCCGGCGATGATACTTTGCTTGGCGGTGGCGGTGGTGGTGCCGATACCCTTGTCGGCGGCGCGGGGGATGATGTTATCCTGGTCGGCGCAACCAGCCTTCAGGATATCATGAGCCTTTTCGCGCCATAGGCCACCTGGGCCTGCCTCAGCGCTGCCGCCAAGGCAGGCCGGATGCCTTCCACCCTGCGGCACTTCCCCGATGCCCTGCGCCATCCACCGGGCCTTCAAACCCATCCGCGACATTGAAGGCATGGGCAAAGCCCGCCGCTCGCGCCGCCTGCCCCGCCGATTGCGACCGCGCGCCGGACCGGCAGATGAAATAAAGCTTCTGCCCTGGCGTTAGCCCGGCTGCCTGCAAATCCTCGGCAAAGCCGCCATTCACCTGCATGGAAGGGTAAATCTGCCAGGGGATCAGCACGACTTGCTTGCCGAGTGCCATCAGGTCCGGCAGGCCAACGAAATTCCATTCCGCATCGGTGCGCACATCAATCAGCACGGCATCCTTGTCAGCGGCCAAGGCATCCCAGGTATCCTTGGGGCTGATATCGGGCACGGGGGGCATGGCGTGGACTCCTGTTCCTGCGTTCGACGGCCATCTTGCCACAGGCTGGGGCTTTGCGTGTAGGGTTTCCTGAGAAGTTCGGGCGGAGCACGCCCAGATAAAGGGGGAAGCCATGTTGGGATTGATGCAGGATTGGCCCTTGCTGATGCACAAGGTCCTGGATCACGCCGCCATCCAGCATCCGGGGCGGGAAATCATCAGCCGTTCTGTCGAAGGCCCTTTCCACCGCACGAATTACCATGAGGTGCGGGTGCGCGCGATCCGTGTTGCGCAGCGCTTGCAGCGTGACGGCATCAAGTTGGGGGATCGGGTTGCCACACTCGCCTGGAATACCTGGCGGCATGTGGAAGCCTGGTATGGCATCACTGGCATTGGCGCCATTTACCACACCGTCAATCCGCGGCTCTTTCCGGATCAGATCGCCTGGATCCTGAACCATGCGGGATCGCGCGTGCTGATGCTGGACCTGACCTTCATCCCGCTTATCCAGCAATTGGCGCCGAAGCTTGAGCACATCGAACGCTTCATTATCCTGACCGATGGCGCGCATCTGCCTGAGACGGGGCTGCGCAATGCCGTGGCTTATGAGGATTGGCTGGCGGAAGCGGATGGCGATTTCGCCTGGGCAAGCTTTGATGAAAGAACCGCTGCCGGGCTTTGCTATACCTCAGGCACCACGGGCGATCCCAAGGGCGTGCTCTATTCGCACCGTTCCAATGTGCTGCATGCGCTGGCCTGCAACCAGGTGGATTGCCTCGGCCTTGGCGTGGCGGACCGCGTGATGCCCGTAGTGCCAATGTTCCATGCCAATGGCTGGTCCTTGCCGATTTCAGCGCCTATGGCCGGTGCCACGCTAGTGCTGCCCGGCGCCAAGCTGGATGGCGCTTCGGTGCATGAAATCATCACGCAAGCGCAGGTGAATTTCTCCGCCGCCGTGCCCACGGTTTGGATGATGCTGCTGCAGCATATGGAAGCGACGGGGGCGCGGATTGATACACTCAAGCGCGTGGTGATTGGTGGTTCTGCCTGCCCCGCCGCGATTACCAAAACCTATCAGGAAAAATACGGCGTGCGCGTTATCCATGCCTGGGGCATGACGGAAATGTCGCCTGTCGGCACCACCTATCAGCGCAAGCCTGAAATCAGCGGGCTTGATGCCGAAACCGCCCTTGCGCTGCAAGCCAAGCAAGGCTGCCCGCCCTTCACGGTTGAGATGAAGATCACCGATGATGCTGGTAAGGACTTGCCCTGGAATGGTGAGGTTTTCGGCCGCCTGAAAGTGCGCGGCCCGGCCATTACGCGCAGTTACTTCCGGCGAGAGGATGAAGCCGTTCTCGGCGCAGATGGCTTCTTCGATACCGGCGATGTCGCGACCATTGACGCCCATGGCTTCATGGAAGTGACTGACCGATCCAAGGATGTTATCAAATCCGGCGGTGAGTGGATTTCCTCCATCGCGCTGGAAAACGCGGCGGTTGGTTATCCTGGTGTCGCGGAAGCAGCGGTTGTCGCCATGCATGATCCGAAATGGGATGAACGCCCGCTGATGATCCTGGTGATGAAGCCGGGTGCGGCCGCCCCGGACCTCGCCGCCATGAATGCGTTTCTGGCCGATAAGGTCGCGAAATGGTGGCTACCGGATGATCTGGTGGTGGTGGATGAAATTCCCCATACCGCGACAGGCAAGATCCTGAAGACGAAGTTGCGCGAAACCTTCAAGGATCACAGGCCGAAGGGGTGATCTCTACAACGCCTCACCTTCCGCCGCAGCCCTGAGGCGCCTGAGCGCCTCGGCCCCGCCCGGCAGCGCGGGATAAAGCGCCAACGCGGCTTCCATGCTGCGCAAGGCGCCCGGTGCATCGCCCGCTTCCGTTTGCAAACGCGACAGGCTTTGCAAGGCGATGAAATGGCGTGGTTCCAAGCGCTTGCCGCATTCGGGGCGAGCGTCAGCGCCGCATCAAAATCCTCAATCGCTTCTTCCGGCAGCCGCGCATTCAAATTGCGTGTGCCGCGCTGCAGCAAAAGTCGCGCGGCGGGTGATGCCGCTTCCAGCCATAATTGCCGAATGCGCGCTTCGGCCAATGCAATCTGCGCCGCATCCTGGCCTTCGCGCAGCACAGCGAAAAGCTGATCCAATTCCGCCGCGCGTGGCGTGCCCTGCGCCAGCGCCAATCCCGGCAGCGCCAAGCCCAGCAACAGGGCGGCGCGGCGCGTCATCATGCCAACTCGCGTGCCTTGGCAATGCCTTCCGGCTCCGGCCCGCCCGCCATCCAATCGAGCAATTCCACCGTGTGAATGGCCGGCATTGCGCCATCACCCAATTGCGTCAGGCAGCCAATATTCCCCGCCGCAATCACCGCAGCGCCGGTGCGTTCC
>Ga0315900_10005066_pt1 | contig 18245 bp, 11 predicted proteins | sample LakEriMetagenome_FD_203521 | JGI IMG/M metagenome (GOLD analysis project Ga0315900, IMG submission 203521) | Freshwater fungal communities from buoy surface, Lake Erie, Ohio, United States - Buoy 12 MA114 | ecosystem: Environmental > Aquatic > Freshwater > Lake > Lake biofilm | place: USA: Lake... | reverse complement strand
AATTCACCAGCTTCTGATTCTGCATCAGCTTCAGCATGCCGGCGGGAATATGAATCCAAGGGTGGCGATCCTTCGGCCCGGCTTCCAGTAGCGTGACTCGCCGCCCGGCCATGCCAAGGCGGCTTGCCACCACGCAGCCGGCGGAACCAGCACCAATCACCAGATAATCCGTTTCCATGTCAGCCACCTTCAATCGAGCTTGATGCGTGCATCGCGCACGAGCTTGCCCCAACGATCATATTCCGCACGGACAAAACGCGCATAATCTTCCGGGCTATCGGCCACGGGCTCCGCACCCAGCGCATCAAAACGTGCGCGGGTTTCTGGGTTACGCGCGGCAGTGGCAACCGCCTGCTGCAAACGCGCGATAATGGCGGGCGGCGTGCGCGCCGGCGCCCAAATGCCGTACCAGGTCGAAATTTCATAGCCAGGCACGCCGGCCTCAGCGATGGTCGGCAAATCCGGGAAGGGCGCGATGCGGCTTTTCGTGGTCACACCCAGCGCACGCAAACGGCCATCACGCACCGCACCAGCACTGGCGGGCACGGAATCGAACATCGCCTGCACAGTACCGGCGATCAAATCCTGCCCCGCCGGCCCGCTGCCGCGATAGGGCACATGCACCAGATCCGTTCCCGTCATCAGCTTGAACAATTCTCCCGCCAAATGCGGCGCACCACCTTGAGACGATGACGCATAGGCAATCCGCCCCGGATTGGCGCGCGCATAGGCGATGAATTCCGCGACACTCCTCACCGGTAGCGCCGGATTCACCACCAACCACAAAGGCACAGATGCAATATTCGTGACCGGCGCGAAATCCGCCAGCACATCAATCGGCATATTCGGTGTCAGATGTGGCACAATCACATGTGCTGAGGCATTGACCAGAAAGGTACTGCCATCCGCCGGGGCACGCGCGGCTTGCTCAGACCCAATCAGCCCATTGGCGCCGGCGCGATTTTCGACAACGAAGGGCTGGCCGAGCGGCCCATGAACGGCTTGCGCAACAATGCGGCCCATGATGTCGGTTGGGCCGCCTGGCGGATAGGGCACAATGAAGCGCACCGGGCGGCTTGGCCATTCCGGTGCCTGCGCCCACGCGGCAAATGGCAGCAAGGCTCCGGCAATTGCGGCGCGGCGAGTGATGTTCATGGTTGGCCCCTTCCCTAATCCTGATTTGGCGTCAGGATAGGCATGATTTGGCGCTGGAGGAAACGCGATGAATGAAGCGATGCGGCCCTATAAGGGGCTTCGGGTGCTGGATGCCGGCCAGGGCATTGCCGGGCCCTATTGCGGCATGATGCTGGCCGCCTGCGGCGCCGATGTGATCAAGCTGGAACCACCCGAAGGCGATTGGTCGCGCGGGCTTGGCACGGCCAAGGATACGGTTTCCGTCATGACCGTGTGTTTCAATCGCGGCAAGCGTTCCGTGGTGCTGGATTTGAAATCGGAAGACGGCAAGCGCGCTGCGGCTGCCTTGGCTGCACAAGCCGATGTACTGATTGAAGCCTTCCGCCCCGGCGTGGCGGCGCGCATCGGTCTCGGACTGGAAAATGCGAAGCCGGATGCGGTTTGTCTTTCCATTTCTGGCTTTGGCCAATCCGGGCCTTATGCGGAACGGCCATGTACGGATTCCGTGGCGCAAGCCTTTTCCGGTTTTGTCAGCCTGAATGAAGGTGCGGATGGCGCGCCACATAAGGCCGGCGCCTTCATCGCCGATATGGCGACGGGGATTTATGCCTTCTCAGCCGTTCAAGTGGCACTCGCCGCGCGTGCGCAGGATACCACGCCACGCCAGCGCGTGATTGACATGTCACTCATGGCCGCGACGTCCAATCTGCTGACGCACCAAATCGGCGAATGGGGCGTGCAGGGCAAATCGGCGGCACCACCCAATGCGCCGGCGGGGGCTTATCGCGCCGCAGATGGTGGCTGGGTGATGATCACGCTGGTGCGTGAAGCGGAATGGCCGAAGCTATGCGGCGCGCTTGGCATTGCTGATATTGCTGCCGATCCGCGTTTCTTGAATTTCGATCTGCGCTGGCAGAATAGGGATGCGCTTTACGCCATTATTCGCGCGGCCTTCCTGAAGAAGCCCGTCGCGGAATGGGTGGCGATCTTGCAGGGCGAAAGGCTGCTCGCGGATCGCGTGAATACGCCGCTTGACTGGTTGGCGAATGAACATGTGGTGGCTTACGGTGCCGCCGCACGCATTCCGCAGCCGCAATTGGGCGCGGTGCCGCTGCCCATGCTGCCGGGGCTTGGTCATTGGATGGCAGAAGCCCCGGCGCTTGGCCAACACACGGCGGATGTGCTGGCCGAATTGGGATAACGCGCGCCGTTCCTCAATTATGGGGAAGACGCAGCCCCGGCTCATCCCATTGCAGCGCGACCAACTTCCCTGTGTTGGACAGCGTAATATAGGCGGTTCGCATATCCGGCCCGCCAAAGCAGATATTGGTTGGCATGCGTTCGGGCATTTTCACGGTGCGGAGAATTTCGCCCGAAGGCGACACGGTGGTGATTTCGCCCGCCACCAGTGTCGCCACAATGATATTGCCCGATGCCGCAATGGCGATGCTGTCCAGCCGCCGATAGCCGGGGAATTGGCACAGCACGCGCCCGCCGGCGCTGGATGGCCAAGGTTCCTTCCTCAGCTTGCCAGGCGCTTCAACATCCCAAGCCCAAAGCCGGCCGGTTTCGGTCTCAGCCACATAAAGCGTCTTGCCATCAGGGCTGATGCCAATCCCATTGGCGCCGCCAAAGACCGGGAAGGCCGCTTCCACCACGCGTGATCCGTCTTCCGATGCCCAATAGGCGCCACCATGGTCACGATCCCGCGCGCGCACCTTGCCGAGATCGGAAAACCAGAAACCGCCCTTGCCATCGAACATCAAATCATTCGGCCCACGCAAAGGCCGCCCATCGCAAACCCGGATCAGCGCTTCAACCTTGCCTGTGGCGCCATCAATCCGTTCAATCCGCCCGCCCGAATAATCCGGCGACTGGCCGCTTGGGCGCAAAATCCCGGGTTCCTCATGCCAGGTGAAGCCGCCATTATTGCAGACATAGAAGCTGCCATTAGGCCCGAGCGCCAGGCCATTCGGCGCGCCTTCCACGGTCGCGATCGTGGTTTTCGTGCCATTGGGGGCCACTTTTGTGATGCGCCGCGCCTCGATTTCCACCAGCGCCACGGACCCATCGGGCATGGCAACCGGGCCTTCGGGGAAGCGCAGCCCCTCGGCAATGATCTTCAGGTCAGGTGATGCAACATGAACGGCCATGGTTTCCTCCTGCATTGGTTGCCTGGATCATGGCCCTGTTTTGCCCTGCTGCGAAGCCTTGACGCCGGGCGCCTTCGGGGGAAGCCTTCACCCCATGAAAACCGCCCCTGATCCCGTCACGCTCTCGGTCCTCGATAACCGTTTCCGCGCCATTGTGGAGGAAATGGGGGAGGCGATGCTACGCACCGCCTATTCGCAAATCCTGAACTCGTCCCGCGATTTCTCGATTGCGCTGTGTGATGCCGAAGCGCGGCTGGTGGCGCAGGCGGATCACATCCCGGTGCATGTCGGCGCCATGCCCTTTGCCGTACAGGCAGTGCGCGATGCCTTTGGCGATAGCGTGCAGGAAGGCGATATCTATTTGTTGAACGACCCCTATCATGGCGGGTCGCATTTGCCGGACCTCACGGCCATTGTGCCGGTCTTTGCCGAAGGGCGCTTGGTATTCTGGTCCGTCGTGCGCGCGCACCACACGGATATCGGCGGCGCGACCCATGGCGGCTATAATCCGGGTGCCACCGAGATTTGGCAGGAAGGGTTGCGCGTGCCGCCCATTCTGCTCGGCCAGGGCCGGCTGCCGCGCGAAGATCTTGTGCGCATGATCATCACCAATACGCGCCTGGCGCGCGATGTGCGCGGCGATCTGATGGCGATGATCGGTGCCGCGCATCTCGGTGAAAAGCGCCTGCTGTCACTGCTGGCGCGTTATGGCGCGGATACCACCGTGGCGGCGGTGGATGCCATATTAAAGCTCGCGGAAGCGCATACACGGCGCATCATTTCCACCTGGGCCGATGGCACTTGGTTGGGTGAGGCGTTTCTGGATGATGATGGCTTTGGCGGCAAGGATATCGCCATTCGTGCGCGCGTGACGAAACAGGGCGATCATCTGACCGTGGACCTCACGGAAAGCGCGCCGCAAACGCCAGGCTTCGTCAATTCATCCTATCCCAATATGGCGAGTGCGGTGCGCATGGCGCTTGCCTTCCTGCTTGATCCCGAAGTGGCGAAGAATGATGGCTGCTTCCGGCCGCTGACGATCAAGGCACGCGAAGGCACGGTGGTTTGGGCGGCTGAAGGTGCGCCAGTGACCATGTGCACATCGCATTGTTCGAATGAGATTGTTGAGGCGGTGGTGAAAGCGCTGGCGAACGCCTGCCCAGATCGCGCCATGGGCGGCTGGGGCCGGCGCTTTCGCGTGGCGATCAAGGGGCGCGATCCGCGCCGGCCTGGGCGCTTTTTTGTCTGGCACATGTTCCATGCGCGGCCAGGTGGCGGCGGTTCCTCGGGCGGTGATGGCTGGTCCACTGCCGGCGAATGGCATTCCGCCGGCGGTTTGAAATTTGGCAGTGTGGAAATGGCGGAGGCACGTTTCCCGCTCTATTTCGCGCGGCATGAATTCCGCCCCGGCAGCGCTGGTGATGGCACCTATCGCGGTGGGATGGGCGGCGATTTGCTGCTGAAGCTGGAAACCGATGGTCCGTCAGTCGCGAATACCGCCGGCGATGGCGTGCGCTATGGCGCGGCGGGAATGCTGGGTGGCGAGGATGGTGCACCACACCATTATCGGTTGGAACGCGCCGATGGCACCGCGCGGGATTTGCGCACCAAGGAAGTCGGCATTCCGTTGGCACCTGGGGATCAATTGCATGTGCTTTCCGGCGGTGGTGGCGGTTGGGGGCCACCCGAAAAACGTGACCCCGCCGCGCGCGCGGCTGATGCGGCGGAGGGCTTGGTATGACCTACCGTATCGGCGTTGATGTTGGCGGCACTTTTACCGACGTGGTCTGTGTGGCCGCCGATGGCACTACAACCCTTGCCAAGGCGGCCAGCACGCCCGCGGATCAATCAGAAGGCGTGGTCGCGGGGCTTGCCGTTTTGGCAGAAACCCTTGGCGTTACGCTTGCTGATCTGCTGCGGCAGACAGAGCGCATCGTCCATGGCACCACCGTTGCCACCAATGCGTTGTTGGAACGCAAGGGGGCGAAGATTGCGATGCTGACCACCGAAGGGCATCGCGATGTGATTGAAATGCGCGAAGGGCTGAAGCCGGAACGCTACAATATGCGCCTGCCCGCCGCATCCGCGCTGGTGCCGCGCCGCTTGCGGCTTGCGGTGCGCGAAAGGCTGCGTCCGGATGGGTATGTGGAAGTGCCGTTGGATCACGCCTCACTCAATGCCGCGATTGAACAATTGCGCGCGGAAAAGGTGGAAGCGGTCGCGGTATGTTTCCTCCATTCCTGGCGCGATGCGCGGCATGAAAACGCCGCCGCCGAGGCATTACGCGCAGCCTTGCCTGGGGTTTTCATCACCACCTCGGCGGAAGTACTGCCTCAGATCAAGGAATTTGAGCGGTTTTCGACGGCAGCGGTGAATGCCTATGTGGGGCCGATTGTGTCGCGCTATCTGGCGCGGCTGCGCGGGCGGCTGGAACAGGCGGGTTATGGCGGGCCGGTTTTCGTTATCCTCTCCCATGGTGGGGTGGCACCGGTGGAAGAAGCGGCGCGCTTGGCAGCGGGCACGGCGCTATCCGGCCCGGCGGGCGGTGTTGCGGCGGGCGTTGCCTTGGCGGAACGCGGCCTCGGCCAGGATCTGATTACCTTTGATGTCGGCGGGACCTCAACCGATATCGCGCTGATTCAGGAAGGCGATGCGGCGCTGGGTCGCGGGCGCGATGTCGCCGGCGAACGCATTGCGCTGGAAAGCCTGGATATTGTCACCCTTGGCGCGGGTGGTGGTTCCATCGGCCATGTCGGCGCGGGTGGTACCTTGCAGGTTGGCCCGCGCAGCGCCGGCGCGGTGCCGGGGCCGGCAGCCTATGGGCAGGGCGGCACCGAACCGGCGGTGACGGATGCCAATTTGGTACTGGGCTATCTGGATGCCTCCAATTTCCTGGGCGGCAAGCGCAAGCTGGATATGGCAGCGGCGGAACGCGCTTTTGCAAACCTCGGCGCCAAGCTTGGGCTTGATGCCATGGCGGCAGCGGCGGGCGTGCATCGGCTGGCCAATATTCGCATGGCGGATGGAATTCGCGTGGCGACCGTCAGGCGCGGCGTTGATCCGCGCGATTTCTGCCTGCTGTCATTCGGCGGTGCGGCGGGGCTGCATGCCAGCGCGGTGGCGCGGGAACTCAGCATGAAGCGCGTGGCCGTGCCCTTCTTCGCGGCGGGGCTTTCCGCCTGGGGCATGCTGCATACCGATCTACGTTATGAAATGGCGCGCAGCGAATTGAATACGGGCGGCGTACCGGATGATGAAGCGCTGCGCACCATTTGGGCTGCCTTGGAAAAGGAAGGCCGCGCGCGAGTCGCCAGTTGGTTTGGCGGCACGGTCGAAACCCGCCGCGCCGCAGATATGCGCTATGGCGAACAGGTATTTGATATCGCCGTGCCGCTCGATCAGGTCGCCTGGGAAGGGGCGGGGCTTGCCGACCGGCTGCGCGATGCCTTCCACGCGCGGCATGAAGCGCTTTTCACCTATGCGCTAAGGCAGGAAGAAGTCGTGCTGGTGAATGCCAGGCTTGCGGTGATTGGCCGCCTGCCGCCGATGCCGGCGCCAACGGGGAAGGCGGCGGGCAGCATGGTGGCAGCACGCGGCACACGCCGCATCATGCTGGAAGGTGGCGTAGCCGAGGTGCCGGTCTATGATTTCGCGGCACTTGGTGCGGATCAGGCGGTGGTGGGTCCAGCTATTGTGGAAAGCGATACCACCACTGTGTTGCTGCTGCCGGGCGACGCCGCGCGGATGGATGCGCGCGGCTGGTTGGAAATTACGTTACCGGAACAGGCATAAAGGCGCGGCGCAGTACCCCGATAACACGAATGAAAAACCCCGGCGCTTAGATTTTTGTTTGGTCGCATTTTCCGAGTCGCCAAGTGTTTCCACTTGGCTTGAAAATGCTCCGGCACCGGGGCTTCGCAAAAACAGACGGGGCGATATCACACCGCAGCAATACTCTCCCGCCGCAGCTCCACCGAAAGCGCATCAAGCGAACGCTCAACCCGGTCCAGCATTTCCGTCACCTCATCCTTGGTGATCACCAGCGGTGGGGAAAAGCCGATGCTGTCATTCATCATGGCGCGCAGGATCACGCCCTGTTCTTCGCCATGCTTCACCAGGCGCGGTCCGATCTTGCGCGCAGGATCGAAGTTCTTTTTGGCGGCCTTGTCTTCCACCAATTCAATCGCGCCCACCATGCCAACGCCGCGCACCTCACCCACCATCGGGTGATTGGCAAAGCGGCGCTGCAATTCCGCTTGCAGATGCGGCCCCACGGATTTCACATGACCGATCAGGTCAATCTCATCATAGATTTTCAGCGTCTCAATCGCGACCGCGGCGGCCACCGGATGCCCGGAATAGGTAAAGCCATGGCCCCAAGTGCCAACAGCGGAAGATCCTTCCGCAATGCCCTGGAAGACCCGTTCATTCACCATCACGGCTGAAATCGGCAGATAGGATGAGGACAGCGCCTTGGCGCAAACCAGGATATCCGGGGTGATGCCGAAAGTCTGGCAGCCCCAGTAATTGCCGGTGCGGCCAAAACCGCAAATCACCTCATCCGCTACAAACAGCACATCATGCTTTTTCAGCACGGCCTGGATTTTCTCGAAATAAGTGCGCGGTGGCACAATCACGCCGCCCGCGCCCATGGTCGGTTCCGCCCAGAAGGCAGCCACCGTCTCCGGCCCTTCACTGATGATATAGGCGTCCAGTTCTTCCGCGAGGCGTGTCGCGAAATCTTCTTCCGATTCGCCCGGCTTCGCATTGTGGTAGTGATGCGGCGTGCCAACGTGATGGAAGCGCCCACCCGCAATTGGCGCATCAAACAGCTTGTGATTGGCGGGAAGCCCCGTGAGGGAAGCCGCCGCCAGCGTAATGCCGTGATAGCCCTTGAGCCGCGCGATCAGCTTTTTCTTCTCTGGCCGGCCAATCGCATTATTCATGTACCAGATCATCTTGATGGCGCTGTCATTCGCCTCAGACCCGGAATTGGCGAAAAAAACCTTGCTCATCGGCACGGGCGCGCGTTCAATCAGCATCTCGGCCAGGTCGATCATCGGCTCATGCGATTTGGCCGTGAAGGAATGATAGAAAGGAAGCTTGCGCATCTGGTTGGCGGCGGCCTGCACCAGGCGTTCATTGTCAAAGCCGAGGGATGTGCACCACAGCCCCGCCATGGCTTCGATGTATTCCTTCCCCTGATCGTCAAAAATCCGCACGCCCTTGCCGCGGCTGATCACCAGCGGGCCATTGATCTGATGCGCCTTGGCATCGGTATAGGGGTGAAGCACATTGGCAATGTCGCGGACGGCATTGGAATTGCGGGGCGGGGTCATGTTTTGGCTTCCTCGAACCTGATTTGAAACCCGATTAAGGCATGCCTTGGCCCAAGACCCAAGAGGAAAGCGTTGCCCCTAGCCCAGCGCCGCGCCAAGTTACCCGGCGGAAAGCATCTCATGACCGAAATCCACCCCCATGCTGCCCATCAGGACCGCGTTGATGCCACGAAGCATGGGCTGAGGGCGTAGGTTTTGGCCCTAGGGCTTGCCAAACCGCTTCTACTGCCGCAGCGATATGCGCCAAGCACAATTACGAGCAGGGTCGTCGGCCGGGCGGTGTAAGCCGCCACACGCATTCAGGGGTAACCGTCTTGGGCCAGGGATATCAGCCGCCCTATCCGCCGCGCCATATCGGGCGGCTGCCCATCTGGCAGCTTTATCTGCGCGGGCGGCGCAATATGCTCTCGGTCTTCAACCAGGGCACCTATGCTGCGGCGATGACGCGCATCAAGATCGGCCGGCGCCATGTGTTTTTTTTCAACATGCCAGAGGCGATCCAACAGGTATTGCAGGCGCAGCCCCGCGTCTTCGAACGCAAATCGCCGCAAATGCGCCACGCCCTTGAACCGCTTCTTGGGGATGGGCTGATCATTTCCGATGGTCCAATCTGGAAGGCGCGCCGGCCAGTGGTGCAAGGCGTGACCCATGCATCGCGCATGGCGCGGCTTACACCGGTCATGTCCACTGTCGCCGAGGAATGGCGCTCCCGCTGGGCAAGCCTGCCAGCGGGGACAGAGCTTGAACTTCACGCTGAAATGGCGCGCCTTGCCGCGCAGGTCATCACGCGCGCAATTTTCGGGCGTAACCTGACTGGCGCCCAGCTTGATCAGGTTGCGGTGGCGTTCAGCGATTACCAAGCGCGCATTGATCATCTTGACCTAGCGTCCATGTTTGACCTTTCTGATGTTCTGCCACGGCTTCATGGATTGTGGCGGCGCCGCCAAATCCGCGCCATCCATACCGTGGTGGACAAGTTGATCGTCCAGGCGCTGGCAGTGGCGCAGGATGATGAAAGCCTGATTGGCAGCATGGGCCAGGCGGGCACAATGGACCGCCGCGCCTTCCGTAATGAGGCGATTACGCTTTTTCTGGCAGGCCATGAGACCACGGCCAATGTCCTTGCCTGGGCTTGGTTCCTGCTGGCCCAAGCGCCAGGCGCAGAAGCAAAGCTCCACGAGGAATTGGCCCGGGTGCTGGGTGGCCGTGCGCCAAGCATCGAGAACCTTCCGGATCTTCCCTATACCCGCGCCGTGGTAGAGGAAACGCTGCGCCTTTACCCACCCATACCGCTGCTGGCGCGTGAAGCAGCCGAGGATACGGTAGTAGCCGGCGTCCTTGTGCCGCGCGGCACAATCGCCATCGTCGCTCCCTGGATCGTACATCGTCATCGCGCCCATTGGCAGGAGCCCGATAGCTTTTGCCCTGAACGCTTTATGCCCGGCGCACCGGCGCCTGCACGTTATACCTACCTGCCCTTCAGCCTGGGCCCGCGGGTCTGCACGGGCGCGCTATTCGGCATCTATGAGACAATGATCTGCCTTGCCACACTGGCGCAAAGCTTCCGACTGAAGCTCAAACCAGGCGCAAGGATCATGCCGGTGATGCGGTTGACGCTGCGCCCATCGCCGCATCTGCCGATGTTTCTGGAGCCTCGCTAAGCGGCTTGCGCGCCACAAGCATGATATCAACCGGCTCCGCTCCGGGTGGCCTCGACCTAAAACATGAGACGGCCAGTGAGAGAAGCCAAGCGAGGATGAGCGACAAATGCCAGCTCCAGCGCGCGGCGAACCATGGCCCGTTCTCGGGTGCCTTCACAGGGCTTAGACGCGCCATCCAGAGGAGAAGCCCCCAATATGGGCTGGGCGGTAGGCTCTGGATCGTAACGGGCTCGGCGCCTGCAGCCAGGGCGAGCGCGCGCATCGCCTCTCGGTTCCAACAGGTCAGGTGGTGCGGCGGCAGATTGATCGGGAAGTTCGGAATGCGGGTCATTGGTGACGGCCAGACTGGCGCGACAAGAATAAGCAAGCCGCCAGGCCGCAGACTGCGCAGCATGTCACGTGCCGTGCCCAGCGGGTCAGGCACATGTTCAATCACCTGAAACGCGCAGGCGACGTCGTAATGCCCGGCATGGCTTGCCAAATGCGCCTCAAGCGTCTCCGCCCTGATCGCCGTCTGGTGCCCGCTGGCATAATCCGCTGAATGGGGGTCAAGGCCAGTATACTGAACAGAAGGCGCAAGATGCTGCGCGAAGGACCCTGTCCCAGCGCCGATTTCCAATACCTTCGTACCAGGTCCGATATGGCGCGCGGCTTCAATGAATTCGGGGCGCTTCGCCGCGCTGCGCTTGAAAGCTTCCTCGACATTGAGATGCCGATACACGCTGGTGTAGAAAGCACCATCGCCGGCGATCATGGGGTGGAAGAAGATCAAGCCGGCAGGAGAACGCCAGCAGCCGATCCGTTCACCACGACGCAGCGGCGTTGGCGCGGTTCGAAGGCCATTCTGCCAAATCGGCCAGAGGGCGTTGGTGGAAATGGTACCAATCCGGACGGAATCGGGCGCGCCCGTGATCGGACAGGGTGGCGGCTTTTCCCAGGGCACACGGTGAATGACGCGAAGCGCCTCGCGCCCCCGAATGGCGTAAACAATGCCCCGCCATTCTATCTTCCGCGCAGGCCAGGCCGCCAGAATCAGCAAGGGCAGCACCAGGGTCACAAATGGTGCCAGCAGTGCCACGGCAAGTTGCCGACGCGTCGCGGCGGGTGGATCGGGTGTGCCAATCACCCGCGCCACCCTTCGGTGCAGCATCCATTGCGCAAACCGCCCAGCCATCAATGCGGATAGCAGCGCGACCCCTGCCCAATGATGGGCGGCCAAGCCAAGCGCGGCCCACCAGCCAGCCCAGGATAGCAGCGCGAGCAGTAGCCCGACGGCCGATGTTGCGGGCCGGTAGTGCCACCCAAATTGAAACTGCCGCCTGTAGAACGCGAAACCCCGATTGGCCGAAGGAACACGAACCAAGATAATGCGCCGCGTGGCCAACCGAAGGCCGAGCGCCTGGACCTTGGACCCGACGGAGAGATCATCAAGGAGTTGGTGTTCATATAGGCTGGGCAGGTCAAGCTGCGTGAGCGCATGCGGCGAATAGGCCGTGGAACCGCCCCAGACCACGCCGAGCAAGTCTAGTTTCGGCAAAATGGCGACCCCACGATCAAGCCAGGCGATCAGCTGCGCGCTGAACCCGCCGCAACCCGGCATAAGCCAGCGATAACCCGTCACCACGTCGAAGGTCCCTACAAGCACGGGCCCAACCAGCGTGCCCAGCCAATCTGGCCCTGGGCGAATATCGCCACCGCAGCATCCTGGCCATCAAGTGTGCGAAATGCAGCAGCAAGATTGGCGCATTTCTGCGCTGTCTCCGTTGCCTCGCCAGCGATAACAACGCTCATGGGGAAAGGTAGTTGCGCCGCCAGGGCTTGGGCTTGGGCGGCGGCAGGGTCCCAAGGGCTTTCAACCGCAATGATCAGGCGCCGTGCTCGAAAGCTTTGGGTAGCCAATGCACCAAAGAGGTCGCCAAGGCCCGGCTGATCTCCGGTAAGAGCAACGATAAGCGTGACCGGCGCGGGCGCGGGCGGCCCGAAACGACGTACAGCCCGAAGATACCAGATGCTGAAGAAAACAAACGCCAACCCAATGAAGGCCGAACAGCCCGCAAGCACAAAGGCCAGTTCTATCATGATGGTCACATCCGCTCTGAAGTAGGCTCGGGTCGTTTCGTCTTGCGGGTCATATTCTGGGTTGCGCGAAACTTGGATGAAACTCAATTAGCGCATTCTTCGTAAACGACCCAAGAGGAAAGCGTTGCCCTAACCCGCGCGGCGCGCCAAGTTACCCCGACGGAGGCGTCACATGACCGAAATCAAACCCCATGCGGCCCATTGGGGCAGCTTCGACGCGGTGGTGGAAAATGGCCGGCTGGTGGGGGTGAAGCCCTTCCATCGGGACCCTTTCCCCGGTTCGCTGATCGAAGCCATGCCAGATGCGGTGCATAGCGCGGCGCGGATAGATCGCCCCTATGTGCGCAAGGGCTGGCTGGAAGGCCGCCGGCGCGGCGCCTTGCGGGGCGGTGATCCCTTTGTGCCGGTATCCTGGGACAAGGCGGTGCGGCTGGTCGCCGAAGAAACCCGCCGCGTGCGTGCCGAGGCTGGCGCCAAATCCATCATGGGCGGGTCCTATGGCTGGTCCTCGGCCGGGCGGTTTCATCACGCGCGCAGCCAATTGCAACGCTTCCTCGGGCTCGGTGGCGGCTACACGGGCCAGGTGAATGCCTATTCCTATGCGGCGGCGCAGGCGCTGCTGCCGCATATCCTTGGCACCAACGAAGTGCTGCTCGGCAAGGTCACGGATTGGGCGGCGATCACGCGCTATTCCAAGGTCATGCTTTGCCTGGGTGGGCTGCCGATCAGGAATGGCTATGTCACCTCGGGCGGCGCCGGCCAGCACAGCAATGAGATGAATCTGCGCGCCGCTGCGGCTGCCGGGCTACGCTTCCTGCAAATCTCTCCCGCGCGGGCGGATGTGCCGGATTGGGCCGGCGCGGAATGGACCCCGATCCGCCCCGGCACAGATACCGCGCTGCTGCTGGCAATGGCCCATGAAATCCTGGCGCGCGGTTGGGAGGATAAGAACTTCCTCACGACCCATTGCGTCGGTTGGGACAAGCTGCGTGCCTACATCACCGGTGAAAGCGATGGCGTGGCGAAAACGCCGGAATGGGCCGCACCGATCACTACCATCCCGGCCGAGACCATCCGGAAGCTCACCGCCGAAATCGCCACACAACCCGCAATGCTGACCGCGACCTGGTCCTTGCAGCGCGCGGATTATGGTGAGCAACCCTATTGGATGCTGACCGCGCTTGCCGCCATGCTCGGGCTGATCGGCAAGCCGGGCCAAGGTGTTGCCTTCGGTTACGGCAGCGTGAATGGCATGGGCCAGCCGAGGCGCGACGTGCCAAGCTTCGCCATGCCGGCCACGCCCAACCCAACCGGCTTCTTCATCCCGGTCGCGCGCATTACGGAAATGCTGGAAAACCCGGGCGGTGATCATCACTTCAATGGCCGCGTGCTGCAATTCCCCGATACGCGCATCATCTGGTGGGCCGGCGGCAATCCCTTCCATCACCATCAGGATCTGAACCGCATGCTGCGCGCCTGGGCGCAGGCCGAAACCATCATCGTGCAGGAACCCTGGTGGACATCACTGGCACGCCACGCCGATATCGTGCTGCCCGCCACCACCACGCTGGAACGCAATGATATCGCGAGCAGCGGGCGGGACCGCTTCCTGCGCGCCATGCACAAAGCCATCGAACCGGTTGGTCAGGCGCGCAATGACCACGATATGCTCGCCGATATCGCGGAGGAATTGGGCTACCGCGAACGCTTCACCGAACAGCGCAATGAAGAAGCCTGGCTAAGACACCTGTTCGAAAGCTGGCGGCGGCATTGTGCGCGCATGGGTCAGGAAACGCCCGACTTTGACAACTTCTGGGAAAAGGGTTTTTGGGAAGCCGATGCACCCGCACGTGGCGAAGAATACACCCAATTCGCCGAATTCGCCGCCGATCCGGAAAACAACCCGCTCGATACACCTTCCGGCAAGGTGGAGTTGTTCAGCGAAACCATCGGAAGCTTTGGTTATGATGACGCGCCGGGCCATCCGGTCTGGATCGCGCCGCGCGAATGGCTGGGGGCGCCGGAAGCCAAGCGCCACCCGTTGCATCTTCTGTCCTTCCAACCCGCCACGCGCCTGCATGGCCAATTGGATACCGGGCGCATCTCGGCCGCCAACAAAATCGCGGGGCGAGAGCCCATCATGCTGAACCCGGAAGACGCTGCCGCGCGTGGCTTGAAGGATGGCGATATTGTGCGTGTGTTTAATGATCGCGGCGCCTGCCTGGGTGGCTTGCGGCTTGATCCCGGCCTGATGCGCGGCGTTGCCATGATGGCAACCGGTGCTTGGTATGACCCGCTTGAACCAGGCGTGCCGGGCAGCATGTGCGTGCATGGCAATCCGAATGTGCTGACGGCGGATGTCGGCACCTCCAAGCTCGGCCAAGGCCCGTCAGCGCAATCCTGCCTGATCGAGGTTGAGAAATGGACCGCACCCTTGCCGCCCGTGCGCGTGCACCTGCCACCAGTGATCGAGGAAGCGCGGTGATCCACCGCCGCGCCCTGCTGGCAGGTGCGGCGGCCCTCCCCGCCGCGGGTGCCTTCGCGCAGGGCGCGGCGGGCATCGCTCAGCGGCTGGATGATGCGCCAAGTGCGGGCCTTAAGCGCGATTTGCTGATCCAATGGGGCGATCGCGTTGCCTATGACGCACCGCCCTTCGCGCCGCTATCGCCAAGCCTTGCTGCCGCAGAGGGGCAATTCGGCTGGGATACGCGCGTGGTGGCTGCGATGGCGTCTCCACGTGTTGAAGATGGCATTCCGCGCGCCGTGCTGGCGGTGGGGCATCCAACGCTTGACCCCGCCATGGCCTTCGCCGATGGGCGGGATCGGCCAGAAATTGCCGGCGTCATGCAGGGGGCGAGCCTGATCAATATCCAGCGTCGCGGCGGCGCTTGGCTGGTGACGGAAGGCGGCTTTCAGATGCGCCGCCTGCATGCGCGCACGCTCTGCCGCATGGGCGGCGCGGGTGGTCCGGCGCGCGGTGTGTTTGGCGTGACCGGCGGCTGCGCGACGCCCTGGGGCAGCCTGCTGCTGACCGAAGGCGAGGGTGCTGCCTGGGCGCGGCGCCTGCCGGGAGTGGAGGCAGCGCAGGCCGGCCATGTGGTGGAACTCGATCCGTTTGAACCGCAATCCGTGCCGGTGAAGCGCTCTGCCCTTGGCCGACTTGCCGCGCGCGATGTCGCGGCAGCGCAAGCCACGGATGGTCGCGCGGTGGTTTTCCTGGCGGATGGGCGAGAGGCTGGTTTGCTCTGGCGCTTCATCTCCGATGGGCCGGCAACGGAAGCGAATGCACTTGATCACGGCACGCTTTACGCCGCCCGCTTTGAAGCAGGCGCGCTGCGCTGGATTGCGCTGCCCGGCGATACGGATCCCTATGGCGCAGCAATCGCGCGCGGGGCGAATAGCGTCGGTCGGCCTGTCGCGCTGGCGTTGGACCCGAATGGCGCGCGGCTTTGCCTGGCATTGCGGGAGATGCCGCGCAACCCAGCGGGCGCGGTGGTAGAGATTTTGTTTGCCGCACGCGACCCTGCCGGCGATACTGCGATTGTGGAAAACCTGATGGAAGGCCGCGTGCCGCCACGCCCGCGCCCAGGGAGAGAACCCGCGCTAGTCCCCGCCTGGCCAGTTGCGCCTTCAAGCCTATGCCTTGATGGGCAGGGCAATCTTCTGGTCGGCACAGCGCAGCCAGCGCGCGATAGCGCCTTGCCAGATGCGCTTTATGCGCTGCCCCTGGAAGGCCGCGCGCGGGGTGAACCCTCCCTTGCCTATATCACGCCGCTTGGCGCCGCTTTGGGTGGTGTTGCCGTGGTGCCGGGTGCCGCAACCTGGATTGCCGGTGTGGCGCACCCCGGCGCCGGCATGGGCGCGCAATTCGCCGCCCCGCGCAGCCGCTGGCCGCATTTCCGCGATAATGAGCCGCCGCGCGGTGGTGTGGTGGCATTGAGCCGCAGCGGATAAGGCGTAGTTTCGCGAAAGCTTCATAATTCCCAGCTTTCTGCTGCGGTGCTGCCCCCCTAAATCCATCCGCAGCATAAGCCCTGCCGTAACGGGAGAGAAAAATGGCGCAGCCTGAAAACCATGCCGGTGATTTCGAAGCCTTCGATGCCATCGAAAATATCGGCAGTAACCCCGAACCAAAAACCCCAATCGCCGAGATCATTGAAGCCCGCTATGGCAGGCGCGGCCTGCTGAGTTCTGCCGCCGCCCTGGCGACACTATCCGCTGGCCTCCCGCGTGAAGCGAAGGCGCAAACAACCGTGCCGGTTTCCGGCGGCCCTTCCAGCCTCACCTTCAGCGAACCGCCCCGCGCCCTGGCGCAGCGCGATTCAGTGGCGGATGGCTATGAAGTACAAACCGTGATCCGCTGGGGTGATCCCATGCTGCCGGGCGCGCCCGCCTTCGAAGCCGGCAAAACCACCGCCGCGGCACAGGCTTTGCAGTTCGGCTACAACAACGACTACCTCGATTTCTTCCCGCTGCCGCAGGGCAGCAAGGGCAGTGATCACGGGCTTTTGGTAGTTAATCACGAATACACAAATCCTGGGCTGATGTGGGGTGGGCTTGGCAGCGGCAGCGCTTCTCGTCAGCGCGTCAATGCCGAACAGGCCGAGGCCGAGATCATGGCCCATGGACTTTCGGTACTTGAAATCCGCAAGGAAAATGGCCGCTGGGGCTATGCCAAGGAAAGCCGCTTCAATCGCCGCATCACCGCCGCAACGCCCGTGCGGATTTCCGGCCCCGCCGCCGGGCATGATCTAATGAAGACTAAGGCAGACCCCACCGGGCGATTGGTGCTCGGCACGCTGAACAACTGCGCAGGCGGGAATACGCCCTGGGGCACCGTGACGACGGCTGAGGAAAACTTCAACCTCTATTTCGGTGGTGATGTTGCGAAAACGCCGCACGCCGAAAGCTTCCGCCGCTATGGCATCCGTAACCAGGCTTCCTATTCCTGGCCCAATCACATTGATCGTTTCAATGTCGAAAAAGAACCGAATGAGGCCTTCCGCTTCGGCTGGATTGTCGAATTCGATCCCTATGATCCGAATGCGGTGCCAGTGAAGCGCACGGCCCTTGGCCGCTTCAAGCATGAAGGCTGCCATCACGCGATCAATGCCGATGGGCGCGTGGTGATCTATATGGGCGATGATGAGCGGTTTGATTTCGTCTATCGCTTCGTCACTGCGCGTCCCTGGAATCCCACTGATCGCGCGGCCAATCGCGATCTGTTGGATGAAGGCGTGCTTTCGGTCGCCAAATTCCATGATGATGGGAAGGTGGAATGGCTTGATCTGGTGCAGGGCCAAGGGCCGCTGACACCGGCCAATGGCTTCCACACCCAAGCCGATGTGTTGATCCATACCCGCCAGGCCGCCAGCCTTTTGGGTGCCACGCCGATGGACCGGCCAGAAGATGTGGAACCCAACCCCGCCACCGGCCGCGTTTATGTGCTGCTGACGAATAATAGCAACCGCCGCGCGGATCAGGTGAATGCCGCTAATCCGCGCGCCAATAATCAGCATGGCCATGTGGTGGAAATCATCCCGCCGGGCGCTGGCACACAGCAGGTTGATCATGCCGCGCGTGAAATGCGTTGGGGGCTTTTCCTGATGGCGGGCGCACCGGGGATTGATGCCGGCACGCGCTATCATCGCGCGACATCGGATCGCGGCTGGCTTTCCTGCCCGGATAACTGCGCCTTCGACAGCAAGGGACGCATCTGGATTGCTACCGATGGCGCGCCCAATGCCGCAGGCGTGGCAGACGCGCTCTACGGCGCGGATACCACTGGCCATGGCCGTGCGCTGACACGGCTTTTCTATCAGGCGCCGACCGGGGCGGAAGTTTGCGGCCCCTGCTTCACACCGGACAACAAGACGATC
>Ga0315900_10005064_pt1 | contig 18258 bp, 16 predicted proteins | sample LakEriMetagenome_FD_203521 | JGI IMG/M metagenome (GOLD analysis project Ga0315900, IMG submission 203521) | Freshwater fungal communities from buoy surface, Lake Erie, Ohio, United States - Buoy 12 MA114 | ecosystem: Environmental > Aquatic > Freshwater > Lake > Lake biofilm | place: USA: Lake... | reverse complement strand
TTCTCGCGTTCGCGGCCCTTGTGGGAGCCGAATGAGAACCGCAGCTGCCGGCTGAAGAGGTAGGGACGAAAATGGTCGTAGGGCGGCACGCCTGGAATCGGCGCCTCGGGGAACTCCATGACGGGCATCTGGAACACCATCGCGGCCTCCGGCAGCGACGCCTCCATCTTCTCGGTGAACTCGCGGTCGGCGGCGACCTGCCGATCGATCGTGGCCCGCACTTCGGCGGTCGGCGCGGCCGGCACCTGATCCCAGAGGATCAGGAGGCCGGCGGCGACCGCGCCGGCCAGCCACCGCCAATCAGTCGTTGCAGCAGGCCGCGTCCGCTCCGCCTCGGCCTGCATGGCCGACACCCGCTGCACAGCCCACAGGAGCGTGATTGCGAGGATCACGATGCTGTAACGACAGCCGCCGCGAAACATCGTGAACCCCGTCGTCGCCGCGATGACGGCGTTCAGGCCGCCGGTCGTGAACATGAGCACGATCCACAGCACCTGCCAGGCCTCCAGTGGCACGTCCTTCTCCCGGCCGATGGCCAGGCGGACGATCGCGGTTCCGGCGAGCCACATCAGGCAGGCGAGCCCGACGAGCCCCTGGTAGGAGGCCCCGTCCTCGTCGAGCAGTGGCGCCGACTGGCGGTGGCCCTTGGAAAACTCCGCCAGCGTGTCGGAGCGGTGGGTCACCGGCGGGATGAAGAGATCCTTGATCTTGAGACCGTAGATCTCGAGCCATTTGTATTCGCGGACGAGCGCTCCGTCGTTCGGCCCGTGGACGGCCTTGTAGGTCCACGTGTCGAGATTGCTCACGGCGAAGCCGATGGCCGCCGCCCCGATCACGGCGAGGGCGGAGAGCAAGGCCGGCCGGGCCCGCGTGCGGAGATACCGGATCGTGGCCGTGACCAGCGTGAGCTGGCAGAGGATGTTGGTGTAGTAGACGTTGAGCAGGCCCGTCAGAAGCCCGATGCCGGTCGCCTCCTTGAACCGCCGCGACCAGGGCGCGATGCCCGGGTCGGTGGCGACCCACCGCCAGACGAGCGTGAAGAGCGGCACATGCCAGGCCCACTGCACCCCGGAGTGGTGCGGCGACTGGGCGAACATGAAGGGCGAGAGGCCGTAGGCGAGGCCGCCGACGCACGACCAGAGCTGCGACGTGCCGTTCGCGCGGGCGACGCCGTAGAATGTGGCTGCGGCCAAAAGGTGGCCGAGGAGCAGCGCGGCGTTGAGTCCGCCGAACACGCCGAATACCTTGGCGAGGATCAGGAGGGCGAGACCGTGGAGCTCATCGAGGCTCGGCCAGTCAGTCCAATTGGCGGTGAAGGGGGCATTGAGCCGGGAGACGGTTTTCCAGGCGAACGGAGCCGCCTCGCCGGCCATATTTGCCTTTACGAGGGCAAAGCTCCAAACGGCATCCGACTTACTTTGATCTTCCAGGTAGGTGGCAGGCCGACCGAAATCGGCGACCGACCAAGTGCCCGTGGCTGAACACCAACCAATTAAACCGCACGCAAGAAGCGTGGGAATGGCGAGTATGCTGACCCGAGCAGAACGCGGCTTCGATCGAGGGAGTACGGAATTTGCTTCTCGAGAAGCTGCCATTGCTTCGTCCTCAGGCGGTAATCGACGTCACATTTGAGACCCGAGTTTACTGCCATAAGCGATTCGTCGCTGCGGTGGCCGACCCCCATTTCGGGAATTGCCGAACAGCTTGAATAATTTGGCTACGATTTCTGATGAAAGGGAAGATGGAGTGTCAGCCAATCTCGGAAATGCCAGCATTATCGATTGCAGGGTGATGGATATTCGCTTTCCATTTCCCGTCCTTGGTCCTGGCTCAGACGCGAGCAATGCCCACACGACCTACTCCAATCCGTATGTCGTCGTGCGGGATAGCGATGGTATGGAAGGGATCGGCATTGGGTTCACTCTGGGCAAGGGCAACGAGCATGTTTGCTCGGCTGTGCAGGAACTTTTCCCGCTAATCCAAGGCTGCCGCCTAGCGGAGGTGTTTTTTGATTTCCGACATTTCTGGCGGCGGCTCGCCAATCCTCCGCAAAGCCGTTGGCTCGGGCCGTATTGCGGCTCACACTACATGGCGGCGGGTGCGCTCGCGAATGCCGTGTTCGATCTGGCGGCGAAGCGAGCAGGGGTGCCGCTCTGGCAGCTGCTTGCCGCGCTTTCGCCAGAGGAAACCGTGAGGTTGATCGACTTCCGTTACGTGAGCCACCTGCTTGATGAGGCAGAGGCCCAAAGCATGGTCGCCGGTCTCGTCGATACCCGCCCGCAGCGAGAAAAGCGTCTGCGAGAGCACGGTATGGCTTGTTATTTCACCACTTGGATCGGAACGGAGCCGGCATCGCTCGTTCAGCAGGTTGCCGATGTCATTGCCACGAAGGGCATCAAGCATTTCAAGATCAAAGTAGGTCTCGACGTTCAATCCGACGCCATTCGGTTGGCCGCGCTGCGCGGTGAATTCGGAGACACGATCGATCTTTACGTCGATGCAAACCAGGTCTGGTCGCCCCACCAGGCGGTCGAGTGGATCGGCCAACTCGCCTCGTTTGACATCCGCTGGATCGAGGAACCGACCGCACCAGACTCGATCGATGGCCATCGGTTCATTCGGGAGCGATTGCAGCAGCTTGGCATCGACGTCGTCACCGGGGAAAACTGCCAGAATTCTCACGTTGCCGCCCAGTTCATAGCGGCGGGTGCAGTCGACCGCTTCCAGATCGACGCGTGCCGCGTGCTCGGGCCCGCAGAAAACATCCTTATCATGCTGATCGCAAAGAAGTACGGCGTGCCGATTTGTCCGCATGCCGGAGGAAGCGGCCTCGATGAACTCGTGCCTCATCTACAAGCCTGGAATCACATCGTGCTTGACGCGGGCTCAGACAAGACCATCACGGAGCACGTGGCGCTCTGCTCCCGTCACTTTGAGCATCCGAGTAAAGTGCGAATGGGTCGTCTCCAACTGCCTGAGGCGCCGGGGTACCTGAGCGGCCTCAAGCCGGAAGCGATCCAGGAACACCGTTTTCCAGACGGCGATGCGTGGAGCGGGTGAGGGAATGCAATCCATCCTCATCATCGGCGCGGGCGCCATCGGTCGCGGCTTCCTACCCTGGGTGTTTCCCGAAAACCGTTATGCGTTGACATTCGTCGACGTAAACGAACAGCTCGTCGATGCACTCCGTCAACGCGGGCGATACACAAGCTACATGGCTGACCCTCAAGGAGGGCTGCGGAAGCGCGTCTTTCCCGTTGCGGCCGCTTGGCGGCTCGCAGACTTCCGGCTCGCCGCCAGCGAGCCCCCCGCCGCCTGTTTTGTCGCCGTGGGGCCCCGACGCGTGTTCGAGGCCGTGGCGCCGCTCAAGGGATACGCCGGCCCGATCATCTTGCTTGAAAATGACGACAAGTCAGTGGAGGTCGCCAAAGCAGCCCTCAATCAAGACAACGTCTACTTCGCCATTCCCGACGTAATCGCGTCCTGTACGGCTTCAGCAGAGCACCTTGCCGACGATCCGCTGGCTTTGCATACCGAGAATGGAACCTTGCACATCGACTCCCGGGCAGCGGCGTTGGGAGGAGATATTGACTATTGCGATGCTGCAGAACTCCGCAAGCAGTGGCTGGCGAAACTCTACTTGCACAACACACCTCACTGCATTGCCGCCTATCTGGGCGCGTATTTGCGTCTGAAGTATGTCCACGATGTCATGGCGATCCCGAAAGCCGAGCGGATCGTGCGGGGGGCCGTCGACGAAATGCTCAAGGCGCTCAAGTTGGGCTGGGACATCCCGCATGATTTCCTCGATTGGTATGCTCAAAAAGAGCTCAGGCGTTTCTCAAACGTCGCCCTGCATGACCCGATTGCACGAGTGGCTCGCGAGCCTTTTCGGAAACTGCAGCTCGACGGGCGGTTGATCGGGGCGGCACTCATGTGCATGAAAGCCGGCTTCATTCCCATCAATATCGTGACGGGCATCGTGGCGGCGGTGCTTTTTGACGACGGCCGTGATCCCGACCGCCATATCATCTTTGCCAAAGACTTTTTGCCGCCGGCGATTGTCTTCAGTTACCTCCTGCAGCTTCGTCCTGGCGAGCCGCTCCATGCGATTCTCGCCGAGCACTTCCCAGACATTGTCGCCCGGCTTGCCGCACTGCGCACCGATCCAATCCGATGAGCGAAATCAACCACCACGGCATGTGCGCGAGAGCAGTCGGGCAAGCCCTCCTGTTCCTGGAAACCGTGTCGTCGCGCGACCTGACGTTCTCCGAGAAGGAGTCGCCCAGGGACCTCGTTTCGGCAGCCGACTTGGCCATCCACAACCTGATCTGCCAAGAGCTGGAACCTTCCGGAATCCCCGTCATCTCTGAGGAGAGCGTTGCTTCTCATGCGGCGTTGACGGGTGCTCGAGAGCTGCGGTGGCTACTCGATCCCATCGATGGGACTACCAACTTTTCAGCCCGCATTCCCCTGTACGGCATTTCCTTGGGATTGATGCAGGGCGAAGCCTTCGATGCCGGCGCGTTTGGGATGCCGGCCACGCGAGAACTTTTCTATACAGTCAGTTCGGATGCGTCGTATCTCAACGACGCGAGACTGAGGCCGGATGGCAGATCGATGGCAGGCAGTCTAGTGGGGGCCTGCTTCTCATCACGAGGCAACAGCACGCCCCAGTCACGAGCAAGTGAGTTTCGCGTGTTTGGAACCATCAACGACCGTTCGAGAGGTTGTGTCCGTTTGGGATCGGCCGGCGTCAGTATCTGCTACACAGCAGCCGGCAAATTGGGGGCAGCGTACGGCATTTCCGGCAAAATGTGGGACGTGGCAGCCGCGCTCTCGATTGCCAAAGCCGCCGGCTGCAGGATCATGACGGCTCCGACGCAGGAGCCGCTGTCCATTTCCTACGTCGTGGGCCACGGCGAGGTGTTCACCGAGACCCTCTCAATTCTTCAAGACGAATTGGGGATCACCTCATGGACAGAGGTGGGGGCATGAAGTCTGGTGAGTCGCCGGCAGACATTCCCGTCGTGATCCTCGCAGGCGGCGAGCTCGTCGACCTGCAGGGCCGACGACAGCCCAAAGCCTGCGTCCTGGTAGCTGGTCGGCCGATGCTCGCCCACGTGGTTGACCACTACTGGCGTTACGGGTTCCGCCGGTTTCTGGTCTGTTCGGGAGCCGGTCATCAGCAGGTCGTCGAGATGGCGAACAACGAAAGAAAACGTCTGGAAGGGGAAGGCGGGGAAATGGACGTCGTCTTCACCGGCGAGTCAGCGGGTACTGCCCAACGGCTCCGCGAAGCGTTTCGACTGTTGCCAAACGACCGCACCGTTGCTGTCAGTTACGTGGACATCATTAGCGACGTCGATCTTGCGGCGGTTCTCGGGACACACGTCGCGGAAGCGGGCGCAGTCACGTTGACAGCCGTGAATCTTCCCACTCGATTCAAGCCGCTTGGCGTCAACCTGTTCTCGGCGCGTGTCAGGGGATTGGCTACCAAGCCGATCACGGAAGACACGCTCGTGTCGGGCGGTTATTACTTCGTAAACCGGAATCAATTTGCGGAGGTCGTGCACGACTGGGAAAATCAAGAGCGTTTTGAGCAGGAGACGCTTCCCGCACTGGCAGCCTCGGCGGCACTCTTCTATCACAAACACGACGGCTATTGGCAGCCGATCGACAGCGGTCGGGATGCGAGGATGGCCGAGCAGTACGTTGGGACGCGCGAATGATTCGGCACCCGATTGTTGACGAGGATCTGGCTGCGATTCTCGCGGCGCCAGTCGACTGGAGCCGGCTCGATGGGGCATCAGTATTGGTAACGGGCGCGGCCGGATTCCTCCCTGCTTACATGGTGGAAACGATCCTTGCCCGCAACGAACGTTGCAGCGGCCCGCCAACCCGCGTGCTTGGCCTTGTACGCAGTCTTAATCGCGCCCGCCTGAGATTTGCAGCCTATACCAGACGTAGCGACCTCGAGTTGATTGAACACGATGTTGCCACGCAACTGCACAAGATCGGGAAAGTAGACTTTGTCGTGCATGCGGCGAGCCAGGCGAGTCCAAAGTTCTACCGCACAGATCCGGTCGGAACTATTTCGGCGAATACGCTCGGCACGGAGCATATGCTCCGACTGGCGTTGCACGCTCGCGTGACCGGCTTTCTGTTTTTTAGCTCAGGTGATGTCTATGGCCCTTTCCCCGCGCACACTCCGACGAGCGAACGGGATTACGGTCCTGTTGACTGCCTTGACGTTCGCAGTTGTTACAGTGAAAGCAAACGCATGGGGGAAAACCTGTGCGTGGCGTTTCATCATCAGCATGGCGTGCCCGCCACGATCGTGCGGCCATTTCATACCTATGGCCCGGGAATGCGGCTCGACGACGGCCGCGTGTTTGCCGACTTTGTCGCAGATGTCGTTCACCGGCGGCCAATCGTCTTAAAGAGTGATGGCGCCGCAACCAGGGCTTTTTGCTACCTAAGTGATGCGGCGGCCGGTTTCTTCAAAGTGTTGCTGGAGGGACAGGCCGGTCAAGCCTACAACATCGGAAACGATCTCGCGGAATGCAGCATCGCCGAGCTCGCCGAATTGCTCGTGCAGCTTTTTCCCGAGCGCGGCCTCGCTGTGATCAGACGAGAGCGATCGGCTGACGACCCATACATCCCGAGCCGTCTCGAGCGTAGTTGCCCCGACATTTCGCTTGCTCGTCGCTTGGGCTGGAATCCTTTGGTTGGGCCGGCCGACGGTTTCCTTCGCACCGTGAGGTCTTTCGAATGATCCAGCCGCTGGGACTGAGTGCAATTGCGTCTGACTATCAGGCCGGTCGGCTTCCGAAGCCCGACTTTATTGATGCAATGGGTCGTTGCCATGCGTCCTGGTTCGAGTACGCGGAGTTCCTCAACGGCTCCGAGGTGGCTGCCATCGAAATCACGCCCGGCCGAGTTGTTCTCGTCTCCTCGGGAGGGGTGCGGTTCGTCGTCGATCCGATCGACCGCAGGCAGCCGATCTGTGAGGCGCTGCATTTCCGAAGTTATGAACGAATGGATGCAGAGATGCTGTTCGCCCTGGCGCCGGCCAGCGGGGTGGTTTTTGACATCGGTGCCAACCGTGGCTGGTACAGCCTCCATTTGGCGAAGCGATCACCCGGCATCCAAGTGCATGCGTTTGAGCCGATTCCAAAAACGTTCGCGGCTCTTCAGGAAAACATCAGCGAGAACAAGTTGAGTAACGTCACGGCGCACCCGTTCGGTTTCTCAAGGTTCAATGGAACCGCGGAGTTCTTCTTCAGCCCCGACGAAACAGGCGCCTCGTCCGCAGCCAACCTGCTGCAAAGGCCGGACGTCCGTCCTGTGACCGTAGAGATGCGGCGACTCGATGACTTTTGGAGCGAATATGGAGGCCGCATTGACTTTATCAAGTGCGACGTCGAAGGGGCGGAACTTTTCGTATTCGAAGGTGGGCTGCAGGCGATCGAATCACGCCCCGTCATTTTCTGTGAAATGCTCCGAAAGTGGTCGGCAAAGTTTGGCTATCATCCCGATGCCATCATTACGCTCTTGGCTAAGAACGGATACAAATGCTTCGCCGTGGATGCCGGGAGGCTCTGTCTGATGACTCATATCGAAGAGACGACGCTGCAGACCAATTTTTTCTTCCTCCATCAGACCGCTCATCGGCACCTTCTCGACACCACCGTGCCAGCCCGCGACTGACTGTTGCCCGGGCTTTCATCACAGGGAAACCGCGTATGCGAGTCAGTGACTTTATTGCCGACTTCATGGTGAAGCAGGGCGTTGACTTGATTTTCACGATCACGGGCGCGGGGAACGTTCGACTCATCGAATCGGCTTGCCAGGCGGGCATTCGCTATGTCTGTCCTCATCATGAGCAGGCAGGCGTGATGAGCTCACTCGCACGGCTGAGGGTTGGTGGCCGGCCTGCGGTCACTGTCGTGACTGGGGGCCCTGGCGCGGTAAACACATTGAGCGGTGTCGCCGATGCGTTCCTTGACTCATTGCCATGCATTGTCATCGCCGGCCAGGAGAAAGCCGAGTTCATGGATCCCGCCAACAGGTTGCGCGGTAAAGGCGTTCAAGGGCTGGACATGGTTGGCGTGATGGGGCCGGTGACGAAGTACGCGGCATGCGTTTCTCGGCCCGCCGACGTTCGCAGGGTCATGGAGCGAGCGTTTCATGAGGCGTTCTCTGGTCGGCCCGGTCCTGTATGGATTGAGATTCCCCAGGACGTTCAGTGGGCGCAGGTTCACCCCGAGGCCCTTGAAGGATTTGAGGCATTGCCCCGCGTCGAGCCAGCGAAGGTCGATATGACCGCGGCCGCAAATGCAACGCTTGAGCTGCTTCGGCATTCCCAACGGCCGCTTCTCTGGGTCGGCCACGGCATTCGACTCGCTAAAGCCGAGGCATCGTTTCGTCGCTTGTTGAACACCTTGGGGGTGCCAGCGCTTGTATCTTGGCAGGCGGCCGATCTCGTGCCGGACGATCATCCGCTGTATGTCGGTCGGGCGGGCACCTATGGGCAGCGCTGGGCCAATCTGGCTTTACAGAATTGCGATCTGCTCATTGCGCTTGGCACGCGGCTCGCGATTCCACAGCGAGGCTATAACGATGCAGAGTTCGCCAGAGCAGCCAAGAAGGTGGTCGTAGAAATCGACCCAGCCGAACTCGAGAAGTTTCGCTTTCCCGTGGATGTTCCGGTTTTGGGCAACGTGGCGGACTTCCTTCCGGCCCTCGCCGATGCATCGTGCGAACTCCCATCGCACGCTGATGGTTGGGCGGCTTGGCTCGATCGCTGTCGCACATGGCGGCAGCGATATCCGATGGCCCAAGAGCCTCGAGGTGACGAATCAGGTATTAACTCCTATTGGTTCATAGACCGGCTTTCGGAGCACCTTCGTCGCGATGACATCATCGTCACCGATATGGGGACGAGTTTGACCTGCACACACGCTGCCATTCGGCTCAAGGATGGGCAGCGATTGCTCACGTCAACAGGTCTTGGAGAAATGGGCTATGGTCTGCCCGGAGCGATCGGTGCAGCGCTCGCCCAGCCGCAGCGGCGAGTCATCCTGATCGTAGGCGAAGGCTCGCTGATGATGAATCTGCAGGAGCTGCAGACGATGCAGCACCACGGTCTGTCCATCAAGATTTTTATGCTCAACAACAGCGGATATCTCACGATCAAGCACACCCACCATGCCTTGTACGGCAGCGGCGGAAACGCGACGGCAACCGCACCTTCGACAGGGGTCAGTTTTCCAAGTTTCGCAAACGTCGCCCCCGCATTTGGGATCGACTATCGTAAGATTGAATCACCGGATAACCTCGAGAACTGGATCAAGGACACGCTCGCCGCGCCGGGCGCAGCCTTCGCAGAGGTGGTCATGCCCGAGTATCAAGAGCTTATTCCCAAGTCAGCGATCAAGGCTCGCGCGGATGGTTCGCTTTACTCCCCGCCTCTTGAAGATCTGTATCCGTTTCTCACGCGTGAAGAACTCACTCGTGAGATGCTCATTCCCCTGGTCAGCGAGGAGAAGTGATGCACGGTGAGCCCGCCGAGGCGGCCTGCAGGCTCGGCGTATTCGTGAAGTGCCCGCACGCGGAAATGATCGAGGCGATCGGTCTGGCCGGCTTCGATTTTGCCGTCGTCGACATGGAGCATACGCCACTTGGTCCCCGCGACCTGTACCCGCTCGTCTTGGCGGCTGAACGGCGACAGCTTTCGCTTGTTGTGCGCATACCGTGCAAGCGAGAGGAGTACTTCAAGTGGTGTCGCGACCTCGATATTGCGGCGATACAGGTTCCGCATATCGAGACCAAAGAAGACGCCCTTAGAGCGGTGGAAAGTTCTTATTTCGCGCCGCGCGGGGAGCGCGGCCTGTGCCGCTTCGTTCGGGCTGCGGGATTCTCCGCCATTCCCAAGGAGAAATACCTCCGGGAGGCTAACGCTCGTAACCGCCTTATTCTGCAAATTGAAGGCCAACGCGGAATCGAAAATCTTCCGCAGATTCTGGAAGTGACGCCGCCGGAGGCTTCGATATTCATCGGCCCGTATGATCTGTCTCAAAGCCTCGGCAAGCCTGGCCAAATATGGGATTCCGAGGTGATTGAAGCGATGGACAGAATCGTGGCCCTGTGTCGCGATCGTGGCATTGGCGTGGGCACCTTTACGGATACCCTCGCCGGAATTTCGCATTGGGCAAACCGTGGCGTGTCTTTTGTGGAGTACGCCTCCGATTTGCATCTGTTTCTGCAAGGTGCGGCGGCAGTTCTGAAAACCGAACGCACTTGATGGCACGCAGTCGCTGCTATCACTCCGGTCCCGAGCCAGGGTCGCCGGACCGGTAGGTTTCGACACCAATTCGCTCTCGCTCGACGACAAGCGGTCGATTACGCACCTGAGCCAGCACGGCGCTCAGGTATTCGCCAAGGAGTCCGATCAGGAAAATCTGTACCGAACCCAGGAAAAACACTCCGATCACCACCGGTGCGTAGCCCGACGGCAATGCAAACCAGAAAAGCAGCTTGATCATGAGGAAGAGTAGCGCGACCAGCAGCGAGAGCCCGCTCAAGATGAAACCCGCGATGGTCGCCAGTCGTAGCGGCGCCTTGGAGTGACTGGTGATCCCCAGCATCGCCACATCGAAGAGTCGGGAAAGGTTTGACTTGGTGATTCCACGGCGTCGAGTGGCCTGATCATACTTCACTACCGCTATCGGAAGGCCGACATCGGATATGAGACCGCGGACGTAAGGGTACGGGTCTCGATAACCGCGCATGATCTCGATGACTCGACGATCATAGAGGCCGAACCCGGTCACATGCTCCAAGAGCGGCACGTCGGCGATCGATCGTGCAAACTTGTAGTACAAGCTTCTCGCGCCCCAGAAAAGCAGGGATTCAGGGCTGGTTGTTTTTTGCCCCACGACGACGGCAGCCCCATTTTCCCAAGCGCTCAGGAACTGCGGAATTACTTCCGGGGGCTCCTGGAGATCGCTGCACATCTGGATGACACAGTCACCACCGACCTGCATCATTCCGTGAAAAGGAGAGCGGATCCAACCGAAATCGCGGGCATTGACGATCACGCGGACCCGGCTGTCGCTTGCGACGATTCCGCGGAGAACCTCCACGGTCCGATCGGTCGACGCGTTGTCGATGAACAGGATCTCGAACGTATAGCCGGGAAGTGCGGCGAACACCTTCGCGATCCGGGTATATGCCTCCTCCACGTTGCCTTCCTCGTTGTAGCAGGGCAGGACGATGCCCACGTGGCCGCCGTGTCTCAGTTGCCGCGCAGGCGTTGTGGTCCGCGTGGCGAGTTCCGGTCGATCTGGCTGCGTCGTATCTGAGTACATCGAACATTCCTTGATTTCACAAAGTAACCTCCGACACTGCGTGGGCTTAGGTCACGTGAGAAGTCTTTGTCGTGGAGCCCCAGGATTAATCAACACAAACAGACTCCTCAAGCCCTCGGACAAAGCCCGGTTGGCCGCGACCGGCGTTTCCAGAAGCAAGATGCCGAAGAAGCCGGTGCCACCCGTGATGAAGCCATTGGCTCGCCTCAGGTCGGGCCAGAGCGAATGCGTGCGCGAAAGCGCACCGCGGATGTCTTCGGCAATGATAGAGCGGGCGCTCGGTAAAGCAGATTCCGATGTTTCAACGACGTCACTTACCTGTGTCGCTATCGGTGGAATCGGTCGGCACATTCGGCTCCAGTTCCAGGAGGTAGCCATCGTCGCTCCCGCTCACCTTATGAAACCTCCGTGACAATTCCGTGGTGATCAGCAGATTTGTTTGATGGTTCGTGTTAGGGGTCTGTACCGCCAGAACGGACCGATCGGCGAAGATTCTCCCTGCGCTGCCTATCGTCCGCAACAGATCGTCAAGATCGCTTCGCAGTACCAGTTCAATAAGGCTCGTGGGAAGTTGTGACCGCGTGCGTGTCTCCGCATGGTACACCCCTGCGTGGTTCGATAAAATCAGCGCCTCTTCGCCTGGATTGAGACGTTCCTTCACGAACCGGACCGCATCCGGCTCTCGGAGCCTAACATCAGCAATCATGAGACCATGCCATCGCTTCTGGACGAGGGTCCACAGCACCTGGTCGTTCCACCACGGTCCGACCGCGCCGCTGGCCATGACGACGACGAATACTGCGGACAACGATGCGCCGACCACGCGCCATTTGTGAGGCATGTGCAGGTCGAGGGCAGTTGGCAGGGCCAAACGCGCAATCACGACGCCGACTAATGCCAAGGCTATCGGCAGGACAACAGGAAACACCCAGTCGTGACTTCGGCCCTGATAGTAGGAAAACAGGCCACACCCCAGCACGGCCCAGCCGAAGAGCGTTGACCGAATCGGCTGGCGACTGGCACGGTCCGGCGCGGATAGGGCCCAGATGCCAAACGAGAGCGCTGCCATGATCACAGCGGCCCAAGCAACCCAGCTATGCATGAGCCGCATTGGCAGCATGAAAAACCCGATCTCATAAAACACTTTCTGATGCCGCCAATACATGGTGACATCCGGCCACTCGCCTCCCTTCAAAGCCAAAGCGGAAAGCAGGAGTGCCATGGTGGTGGCTGCGCAGAGCAAGGCCTCGACGGCCACGGGTGCAGCGCCGCGAATGGCTGCCCTGATAGACGGGGTGTCGCCCTGTCGTTGGATCAGGGCTTGGTGACAGAGGCACATGACCCAAGCACCAAACGCCGGCAACCCGGCATCCGCGTTCCAAAGAACTCCCGCGCCGAGAATCGCGCTGGGCAGGCAACGTGCGATTCGGTTGCCAAATCGGTCTTCCTCGGTGATCCAAGCCATGGCGTAAAGGGAAATCGCCGGAAACAGACTGCGGATGGGGAAATACTGAAAATAGGGGTCATAGTAGGGGATGAAGTTCTGCCGGATCCCGAACAGCGGCACAAGAAAACTGACCAGAGAGAACGCCCCCAGAAACGTGAGCATGGCCATCCATGGCGATCGCATTACCCGGAGCAGCGCTGCGACCCACAGGCCGTAGGCGACGGCCTGCAGGAGTGCCATGACAACGGTAAATCGCACCACCGTGATGCCTCCGAGCAAGTTGAAGATGGGCGCGAGAAACTCTGGGTAGAGCCCGTATTGATGCGGCAGGTCGACGAGCAACGTCGCACCCAGCGCTACCTGTGTCGAGGTGAAGAAGACAGCCTCAAAATGGTTGTCAGCGACATATGGGTCAGCGCCTGTAAACACTCGAAGGATAGACGTCATCCCAATAAATGCGACGACGGCTGAGGCTAAGCCGAAATCTCGAGCGAGCCGCAGGCGGCGGTAATCGGCGGTGCGCAAAAGTTCGCCTAGTCGAGACTGCGTGCCTACAACGCCTGCCGCGGTCGCCAGCAAGAAACCAATTGGATTGGAATGAAGCAAAGAGCCGCTCCAGTAGAACCCGCCGTCACCAAGGGCGCCCCAGCCGATCAACAGCAGCACCACGATGCAAGACGCCAAGAAATACTTCCAGATGCTTTCGGCAGACAGCCGTGCGACTTTCGCGCGCACGATGGGATGAAAGCACAACATGAAGAAAGGAACGCAAATCAGGGACCAAAAATAAGCGGTGCGTTCCGCAGGCTCAGGGGCGACGAATTCCGGCTGGACAGCGAGGGAGGGCAGCAGTTCCGCGATCCGCTCCTGATTCACGGAGATCGTGGATACGCATATCGACGCGATCACCCACACAGCCAAGAATGCTAGCGCTGTAGTCACGAAATGCGCAGTCCACTCCGCGGCCCAAGTGGGGGCGACAGCATTCGCATCGTTAGTCGAGGAGTCGGCAATCATCACAAATGCGCTTGTGGTGCACCCGGGATCTTATAAATCATGGGTTTGGCAAATATGAATTGCCACTCAACGCGACGTCACGGCGTCGTCACCTCGATGCCGGGCGGCGCGAGCCGTTCGAAGTCGGACACGTTGTACGTGATGATGCGGTCGCAGCCAGACCGCTCGGCGCAGCGTACATGCAAGGCGTCATAAATTGCTCCGCTCCGCATCCCGAGGGTCGTGACGCGAGCCAAAGCTGCCTTGTAGTCGGCGGCGGACAACGGCACGGCGTCGAGATGAGCGAGAAAATTCTCCTCGATGAGTCGATTTGCTTCGGCCGGCTGAATCCGGCGGGACAGCGGCAGGGCCGTGAGCGTGGCGTAGCACTCGGCCAACGCATGCGTCGAGCATATAGCCTTTGAGCCGATGCGCCGCGGTCGGGCAAACCGGCGATAACAGGCCAGCGCGGTCGCGTGATTCGGCAATTGATCGACGATCGCCGTCACGAGCACCGAGGTGTCGAAAAAGGCCTTCATCGCCGTGACCGCCGGACGTGGCGAGCCCGCGATTCCCGCTCCTGCCGTACGAAAGCGGCAATGTCGAGGTCGGTCGTCCGGGGCCCATGGTGTACGAGCACCCCCTCGCGGTCGACCAGGGCTGGCCCGCGGTCGACGGGGCGGATGATCACGCCGTCGCTGGTGGGCTCGATTTCCAGTTCGCTTCCTGGAGCGAGGTGAAACTGATCGCGGAGCGACTTCGGCACGACAAGCCGGCCGGCGGCATCAATGGTAGTTTTCATGCCACAATGGTATTTTAGGTGGCATTCTGGGTCAAAGGTCAGTCCGAGCTAGTGCTTTGCGAACCGTGAAATCGTGGCGACCACGTGGTCGATGTGGGCGTCGGTCAGCCCGGGGTAGACGCCGAGCCAGAGCGTGTGCCGCATGATGAAGTCGGCGCCGGGAAGGTCACCCGCCACCCGCTGCGGCTTGCCGTGATAGGCCGGCTGCCGAAGGAGGTTACCGCCGAAGAGCTGCCGCGTGCCGATCTTGTGCTCGTCGAGATGCCGCACCAGGTCGCGGCGGGTGAACTTCGCCGTCGGCCGCACCGACAACGGAAAGCCGAACCAGCTCGGCTCCGAGCCGGGCGTGGCGTCGGGGAGCACGAACACGTCTTCGAGCGGGGCGAGGCCGGCCCGCAGGCGGGCGAAGTTTTTGCGGCGGGCGGAAATAAACCCGTCGAGCTTGTCGAGCTGGGCCACGCCCACGGCCGCCTGCATGTCGGTGAGCTTCAGGTTGTAGCCGATGTGGGAATAGATGTACTTGTGGTCGTAGCCATGCGGCAGGTCGCCGAGCTGCCAGTCGAACCGCTTGCCGCAGGTGTCGTCGTGCCCCGGCTCGCACCAGCAATCGCGGCCCCAGTCGCGGAAGCTTTCGACGAGCTTTTCGAGCTTCGGCGAGTCGGTGAACACGATGCCCCCCTCCCCCATCGTCATGTGGTGGGCGGGATAGAAGCTGCACGTGGCCACGTCGCCGAATTGGCCCACGTGCCGGCCGCCGAACGTGGCCCCGAGGGCGTCGCAGCAGTCCTCCACGAGCCAGAGGTCGTGCCGTTTGCAGAAGTCGGCCACGGCCGCGCAGTCGAACGGGTTGCCGAGCGTGTGGGCGAGCATCACCGCCCGGGTGCGATCGCTTACGGCCGCCTCCAGGCGATTCACGTCGATGTTGTAGGTGGCCCGAGTCTCCGGATGCTCCACGTCCACGAACACCGGCACGAGGTTGTTTTGCAGGATCGGGTTCACGGTCGTCGGGAAACCCGCCGCCACCGTAATCACCTCGTCGCCCGGTTTCAGCTGCTCGTCGAGCAGCTTGTGCGACGTGAGGGCCGTAAGGGCGACGAGGTTCGCACTCGAGCCCGAGTTCACGAGGCTTGCGCACCGTGTGCCGACGCGGGCCGCGAACCGCTTCTCGAATTCCTCAGCAAACCGGCCCGTCGTGAGCCAGAAGTCGAGCGAGCTATCGACGAGGTGCTCGACCTCCCTCGCATCGAACACCCGGCCCGCCACGGGCACGGCCTGTCCAGGTGCAAACGGCCGCTCGGGAAATGCCAGCCGGCAATACTCGGCCACAAGCATTCGAATCTCGTCGCGGACGTTCTCAGCCGAACGGCGGCCGCAATCTGCCTGTTTTTCCATTGGAACGCGGGCCTCTCGTTATTGCAGCCTACGTTCAGGTCGTTTGTCGCGCCAGCAGGCGATCTCGCACCCCGTGCGGTGGCCATGCCTTTTCAGAAGCAGACCGGACTTTGGCTGCCATGGCTGCTCGTCCACGCAGATAGGCATCAACTTCTTCATGATGGCGCAGATAATAGCCAATGACCGCGTAGACGTGGTCGAGCTTGATGGACGGATACTGATCCACCATCTCTTCAGGGGTTGCGCCTTCTTGATACGCGGTGACAAGTGTGTCGAGCGTCACGCGAGTGCCTGCGACGCGATAAACGCCGTCGGCGTCAGCAGCCAGCGGCACTGGTTCAGCTTCGATGACGAGTGTCACGGGTTTACCCTCGCGCGAATGCCGTAGCGGACACTACAGGCTTCATCCGACCGATCTGATTGTATCCGACGAATAGCAGGCAATGCCGAGCGACTCATACGCGTCGATATCTGCCGCGCAGAGCGATCGTGCGGAGGCCAGCGCGGTTGCGAATCCGCGAAACCAGGAGGCGGTGCGGCGGATCGCGTCGTGGGCGTCGAGCCGCGGACGCCAGGGGAGATCGGCGACGGCCTTGTCGATCGCCAGCCGCAGGACGTGCGTCTCGATCGGGGCCCGCGGGTCGTGGGTGTCTTGCCAAGAGCCCGAACCCCAGGCGTTGATAAAGATCTCCGCGAGTTCGCGGACGGTGATGTCGGCACCCGCCGCGGGACCAAAGTTCCAGCCGGTGCACCAGCGGGGGCTCGGGTCTGTGAGCATCGCCTCCGTCAGTGCCAGATAGCCCGAGAGCGGCTCGAGGACGTGCTGCCAGGGGCGGATCGCCGCGGGATTCCGCACGGGCACAGGCCGGCCGGCGACAAGGTGTCGCACGATGTCGGTGACGATCCGGTCTTCGGCCCAGTCGCCGCCGCCGATCACGTTGCCCGCCCGCACGGTCGCCAGCTGCACGCCATGCTCGGCGAGCCGCTCGGGCGGAAAATAACTGCGGCGATAGGCGGCCGCCACGAGTTCCGCGGCCCCCTTGCTCGCGCTATAGGGATCCCGTCCGCCCATCGGGTCGGATTCATCGTGGGGCCGGCCGTCGTCATGCGGCTCATAGCACTTGTCGCTCGTGACAATCATCAGCACGCAGGGCTTGCCAGCCTGGCGCACCGCATCGAGCAGCGACGCCGTGCCGACGACGTTCGTCGAAAACGTCTCCAAGGGGTCGCGATGGGAGAGCCTCACGAGCGGTTGGGCCGCCAGATGCATGACGACATCGGGCTGGGCCGCTTTGACTGCCGCGGCGAGACGGGCCGGATCGCGGATATCGGCCTCATGGTGGGTCTCGACGAGGTCGCGCACGGCGGCCGCCTCGAAGAGCGAGGGGTTCGTCGGCGGGGCGAGCGAATAGCCCGAGACGCGGGCCCCTGCCCGATGCAACAACATCACCAGCCACGAGCCCTTGAAGCCCGTATGCCCCGTCACGAACACCCGCTTGCCGCGGAGGCTATCGGCCACGACCATCACCACACCTTCCAGGCGGCCGCGCCGTCTTTCCAGAGTTCGTTGGCGTAGAGGTAATCGCGGTAGGTGTCGACTGGGAAGAAAAACCCGTCGTGCTTGAAGGCCATCAACTGGCCGGCGGCTGCGAGCCGTTCGAGCGGCTCGGTCTCCAGGATCTGCCCGTCGCTGCCATCGAGGTGGTCAAAGATCTTCCTGTTGAATACGAAGAATCCTGCGCTCACCCAGCCCTCCACCTTCGGCTTCTCGGAGAAACTCGTCACCCGCGAGTGCTCATCGATCATCGTGATCCCGAAACGGGAGACGGGCTGAACCGTCGTCACGGTGGCGAGCTTGCCGTGCGACTCGTGGAAGGCGAGGAGCTTCTGGATGTTGACGTTCGAGAGGCCATCTCCGTAGGTGACCATGAAGGTGTCCCCCTTCACATGCTGCTCGATCCGCTTCACGCGGCCGCCGGTCATCGTGTCGATGCCCGTGTCGGCGAGCGTGACCTCGAAGTCGAATGGGTCACTCGCGCCGTGATACCAGATCTGCCGCCGACCGCCGAGGGCGATGGTGCAGTCCTGCGTCATCGCCTCATAGTTGAGGAAGTAGTCCTTGATCATGCTCCCCTTGTAGCCAAGACAGAGCACGAACCGGTTGAGGCCGTGGTGGCCAAAGAGCCGCATGATGTGCCAGAGGAGCGGCCGGCCGCCCACCTCGACCATCGGCTTGGGGCGATACT
>Ga0315900_10005063_pt1 | contig 18259 bp, 12 predicted proteins | sample LakEriMetagenome_FD_203521 | JGI IMG/M metagenome (GOLD analysis project Ga0315900, IMG submission 203521) | Freshwater fungal communities from buoy surface, Lake Erie, Ohio, United States - Buoy 12 MA114 | ecosystem: Environmental > Aquatic > Freshwater > Lake > Lake biofilm | place: USA: Lake... | reverse complement strand
TCACGCAGTGGGCGGATTCTGGCTGGTTGCAACGATTTCTCGAAGCCGCTTCTGTCGAGCCTCAGTTCCAACTCACCCGCTATGCCGAAGAGGCGATTCAATTTGTAGATTCCGCCATGGCACGCGGTAGGAATATGGTTGGCACCGAAAGCCGATTGAGATTGGTCATGGACACTTTGGAAGACATCGTGCGCGGTGCCTCGGCCGATCCTGACCGCCGACTTGAATATTTGAGAGCCCAACGCGCGACCATCGATGCGGAGATCGAAGCGATTCAATCTGGAAAATCGGTTCAAGTTTATCGACCTGCACAGATTCGTGAACGATTCCAAACCGCCGTGGAATTGTTGCGTGCTTTGCAATCCGACTTCCGAGCCGTCGAAGAGCGATTTCAAAACATCGCGCGCGAGGTTCAGCAACTACAAGCGTCGGGGCATGATTCTCGCGGCAACATTCTTGGCCACGCGCTCGACTCCGAAGATCTTCTCAAACAACAGGACGAAGGGATCAGTTTCTTTGCCTTTGTTAGCTTCTTGTTCTCCCCCACACAACAAGCCCAGCTTCGCAAGAATATCGAAGAGATCCAACGTCTCACTGCATTGTCGGATGAAAATGAGTCGATGCAACGGGTGCGTCGCATGGTTCCCGCACTGCTCGCGGAAGCGGACAAGGTCATGCGGACGACTGCCCGACTTTCCGCCACACTACGCAGGTTGCTCGATGCCCAAGCCGCGGAGCATCGTGTTCGACTGGCATCGGTCCTTCGAGATATTCGCCAAATGGCGATGCAGCTTCGGGGCAACCCAGCGTTAAGCACGATTCAGCTTCAGATCCAAGCAGAAGCTGCTATCCAATCCCCCATGGCTAGAACCTTTTGGGTGGCACCGCAATCATTTGATGAACGTGCCCTTACCGAACAAGTGATCGATCCGGGGCAAGCGCAAGCGATTGCGAGCGCCTTCGCGAAACTGCATCGACTGGATCTTCGCAAACTCCGCCGGTTTATTCGCGAGATTACTTTGGATGGCGAAGAGCTTCGGCTCACGGAGCTGTTAGCTCGTCATCCAGTGACGGGTGGAGTTGTCGAACTTTTGGGCTATCTTCAAATCGCTCACGACGATTCCCATTCGATCGACCGCACGACCATCGATCATATTGTTATCGACGAGGTGCGTGGGCATAGTGGCCCGTTAACATTGTCGATTCCGAGAATCACGTTTCAGCCGAAAGCCTTGACCCGAGATATGGCGACGAAACCGAGATGAACCATCCAGCCCTTCCCCCTCCCGCCGATTGGAGCCCCGTTGCGGTCCGACTTTTGCAAGGTGTCGTCTACCATGACGATAACCTAGAGCTCTGGGAACAGCTTTTAGAAAATGTCTCACCGCTCAGCGAATACTTTGCCAAGCTGGGACTGCTGTTGATCGTCGATGAGCCCGACGCGATGGCCTATTTACGCCAATTGGAAGATGACGAGATATGCCCGGACTATCCTGCGGTTCCACGCCTCTTTCGTCGTACACCTTTAGGTTACGACACGACATTGTTATGCGTGTTGCTGCGAGATGAATTGCGTCAGTATGAGGAAGAAGATGTACATAACGAAAGGTGCGTGATCAGCCAGTCGGATCTTTTGGCATTATGGGAAGCGTTCTTTCCGAACGAAGAAGATACGGTTCGACTCAACCGAACTTTGACATCTGCATTGCGGAAGCTCGAAGAACTCAAATTCGTTCGACCGTTTGAGAAAGAGCCACCAACATGGGAGATTCGCCGAATCCTCAAAGCCCGCGTACCATTGGCAGATCTTGAACGACTCCGTTTGTCGTTGGCGGCAATGATTGGTAAACAACCCGATGCGACACCAGAAGAGTCCGCATGATTCGTAAACCCACCAATACAACTCCCGATTCAGATCGACCAGCGCTCGTTGGGTATCGACTTGCAAAGTTGGAAATCTACAACTGGGGAACGTTCGACGGATCGGTCTACTCTGTACAACCGCGTGGACTTACAACGTTACTGGTCGGAGAGAATGGTTCTGGGAAATCGACGGTGGTCGATGCGCTTCTGACATTGCTCGTACGTCCACAAACCAGAAACTACAACGTTGCAGCGGGCGCAACCAAAAATGAACGCGACGAAAAAACATACATTCGCGGTGCCTACGATCGAACGGTTGGTGAATCGGGGCGGCCTCAAATCCAATACCTCCGTTCGGGCAGCGGACACTATACTGCGTTGCTCGCGACATTCTCGAATGAAGGTTCGAAGTCCGCCTTTACGATCGCTCAAGTTCTTTACTTGAACAACGAGAACTCTGTTGAAAAAGTGTATGCGTACAGCGACGACGAGCGGAGTATCGTGCGTGACTTGGGGGAATTAGGTTTAGGCAGTTCCATTGCGCGTTCTCTCAAAGATCGAGGGTTCCGAACGACCTCAAGTTACAAAGAGTACCTCAGTTGGATCCAACGCAAAACGAGCTTCAAAGCCAAAGCGATGGATATCTTCAATCAGACCGTAGCCGTGAAAGATGTCCAACGTCTCGACGATTTTATTCGGCAACATATGCTGGAGCGAAAACCGTGGAACGAGCGGGTCGGTCGATTGCTCAACCATTTTAACGAACTGAGCGAAGCACATCGCATGCTCGTTCGCGTCCGTCAACAAGACGAGTTGCTGCGACCCGTCGTGGAGTTGGGAGATCGCTTCGAGACTCGAAACTCGGAAGTGCAATTGGCAAAGATTCAGCTCGAAGCGATGAAGCCATTCTTCGATGAACAAACGATCCAGCTCTTGGCACCGATTTGCGATCAATGGACGCAACAGATCATCAATCTGAACGAAGAAATCGATCGGCTCGAGAAAACACAATCGAAACTCAGGAGCGAAATTGCACGACTCGAAATCGATATCGAGAACGCGGGAGGAGAACGTCTGAAACAGCTTCCCGGATTAATTGAGCAATCGGAGACACTTGCCCGGTTCAAATCGCAGTTTCGCGCAAGGCTTGAAAGTCAACTTGCGATGGCTGGCGTTCAAGTGCGGATCACGTCACCCGATCAATTTGCAAAAGTGCGAAAAGAAGGTTACTCGCGACGCGCGGCTCTGGCCGAAGAGCGGGCTGCAAAACGCAAGTTGAATGACCAAGTTCAGTTTGAAGTGGGATCGTTGATTCGACAACTTGCTGAAGATCGCGTTGAGCTCGAAGCGCTCGAGAAGCGAAAAGGCAACCTGCCAGAGACCTTTATCGCCATGCGCGACAGCATGTGCCGAGAGCTTAAATTGGCACCGAGCGACTTACCGTTCGCTGCCGAATTGATGGCAGTTCAACTAAAAGAGCGGGAATGGGAATCGACGATCGAACAGGTACTCCATTCCTTTGCACGCAGTTTGTTGGTCCCCTCCGATTATTACTCGCGAGTTTCAGGGTACGTTGAGCGAACGCGTTTGGTAGACGGTCGCGGTCAGGGGCAACGGCTTGTTTATTTGAAAGTGTCAAGACAGAATCGAGACGCGTCCAATCCGCGTTCGAAAGAAACTGGCAGTCACGAGACGTTGTTAGCCAAACTGGAGTTTCCGAATCATCCCCTTAGTCCGTGGGTGAAATCGGAGATTCAACATCGATTCGATTATGTCGCATGCGACTCGATCGAAGAGTTTCAACGGATCGATGCGGCTGCCATGACTCGAAATCGGCATATCAAGTCTGGGTCGCAACGGCACGAGAAAGACGACCGACAGATTCATGACGATAGACGTCACTACGTTTTGGGATGGGACAATCGCCAAAAGCGGTTGGCTCTCGCCGAAGCGATTCGAGCCTCGCAAAGCAACCTCACACAACTGGAAGAACGTTCGCATCGGTTGAACCAAGAGATGGATTCCGCAACCGCAGCTATCGAAGCATTGGACCAAGCGTTGCTCGTGGAGGACTTTGATTCGATCGATTCCTATCGACATGAGTTCGAAGCCAACCAGCTCAAGCTGGAACGACAGAGGCTTGAAGAGTCGGACGACAGTATTCGTGAACTCAAAAAGCAGGTAGCGTCGCGTCGCGCGGAAGTCGACGGTTACCAACAAGACCGCGACAAAGCGATCGAGCAACGAACCGAGAAAGATCGTGAGCTTCGCGATGGTCGTCGCATGCTAGAGGCTTCGCAGCGCTCACTCGCATCAGCCAAGGACTCAGAAGATTATGAAAAATGGCAATCGCAATACGAGGCAATTGCATCAGGGTTGGCGGAGCCTATCTCACTCGCGAACATCGGTGTCTTGCCATCGGTTTGCATGCAGTCACAGCGCGAGTCGGTCGAGAAGATGCAGGAGAAGCTGGCACCGCTGGGGCGCGAGCTGATCAGTGGTATGTCTCGTTTTCTCAAACGATTTCCCGATGAACAAGCGGATCTAGATCCCAATATCGAATCGTTGAGCAGCTTCCGTGCTCTGTTTGAACGAATCTCGATCGATGATTTACCCAAACATGAAGAACGTTTCAAACGCAGATTGAATGAGAATGTGCTGAACGAAGTCGGGTTGTTGCATGGAAGCTTGGAAGACGAACGCGAAGAGATCAAAGACAAAATCGAGCAATTGAACGCCGCGTTAAAACTGCTTGATTGGAAGATCGGAACCTACATGCGTTTGGAACCGAGCGATGTTCAAGACCGAGAGATCCAAGATTTCCGTCGAGAGCTGGCAGGCTGCTTGTCTGGTACCTTGGACGGATCGCCCGAAGCGAATGAATCGACCTTTGTTCGCATCGAGAAGTTTGTGGCCAAGCTCCGCGACGATGGTAACACACGTTGGCGAGAAAAGGTGATCGACGTTCGCAATTGGTTCAACTTCGGTGCACGCGAGATCGTGAAAGAGACTGGCGAGCAGAGAAGTTATTACGACGGAGGAACGGGGCAATCCGGAGGCGAGAAGGGAAAACTGGCATTTCTCGTTTTGGTCGCCGCGATTGCATATCAATACGATATCGACCCAGATGGTCCCGCGAGTGACAAATTCGCTTTTGTGATGGTCGATGAAATGTTTTCGAGAAGCGATGATGCACACGCAGAGTATGCACTCGATTTGTTCGATCGATTCGGTTTGCAACTATTGATCGTCGCACCGTTGGATGCCAAAGCACGAGTATGTGAACCGTATGTCGGCACGTATTTGCATGTGATCAAGAACAAGCAAACCAACAAGAGCGAACTCGTATCGATCACCGCAGACTTCTTCCACGAAACCGGGGTATCTTAGGCAATCCCTCGCTTTCGCAGTTTGTTGCTTTCATCCCAACTCGAAGCGTGAGCGAGGGATTCTACGTCCCTCGCGCACGCTTCGAGTTGAGATGGATCCCTTTGCCTGCTACAAATCCAATAAGCAACAGGACGTCATGTTATGGATGATGACCGCCAACATGAAGTTCCATTTCTTCGTGGCTTGTCCACGGAACAACGACCATGTTACAGTCGGTTCTTCCAAAGATTTAGGGTGAGATGTATTTGGCCTTGATGATGCGCTTCATGCCAAGCGAGGACTTGCATCACCGTTCGAAGGGACCAACCGCGGTCTTTGATGGGTTCCGGAATCATGTTCATATCTTCGTCGTTGAACAACTCGATCGCTTTCAGCAAATGGCTCCGTGAAACCTCGAGAGATTCCCGAAGTGTCGATAGATCTGGAATTTCATCATCCGGTGTGCTTCCGCCCCGAAATCGTTCTATAAACGGACTTAGTCCAGGCTCTTGGCCAAAGAGTCTAGATGTGGCGAACAGCTCTTCGGTCACTGCGATATGCATCCACTGCCAAGCACAATGCGCACGACCTGCTCCGGGTCTCCAACCGAGAATCGCCGACGGATTCGGCAACTTCTCAACTTGCTCCAACGATTGAAGTGTCTTCGTTCGGTTAAATTTCCAAGCGGCAGTGTACGTTTCGATTTCAATTCGGCTCATGATTACTCTCTTTCCCATTTGATTGACATGCTTTCATCCTCACTTCCAAAGTGGATCCGACTGTTCGGCGTTCCAGCGATCCCATAAGGAGGAAAGCTCCTTCACGAGTGTCGGTTCAGTGCTAGCGAGGTTACTGTCTTCACCAGCATCTTTTGCCAGATTGTAGAGTTGCCAATCGTTATTGTCGCGAAGGATTTTCCAATCGCCCTTTCGCATTGCGTGCTTCGAACCAACTCGCCAATACAAATTGCGTGACGGTAGCTCCTCTGCAGAACCAGACAACAGAGGCAATAGAGTTATGCCATCCAGTTTGTTTTTCCCGGTTGTTGATGCGCCAGTAATATCAAGCGACGTTGCCGCGATATCCATGGAAATCACAGGTTCCTCGATGACTTGTGAAGGTATGCGCCCCTTCCAGGAAGCAATAAATGGTACGCGGATCCCACCTTCGAACAGTTCCCCTTTACCGCCGCGTAATGGATCGTTGCGCGAAGTGAGTTCTTTGGTAGGCCCTCCGTTGTCACTGAGGAAGAAGATCATCGTGCGATTTTCTATCCCACTTTGTTGAATCTGCTGTAGCACTTCGCCGACGCTATCGTCCAGATGCGAGAGCATTCCCGCAAAAATGCGGCGATGGATATCATGGATGGCCGAGAATTTCTTCATGTACTTGTCCGATGCCTGCATCGGACTATGCACGGCGTTGAATGCCAGGTAAAGAAAGAATGGCTGTTCGCGATGTCGATCGATAAAGTTACATGCCTCGCGCGTGAATGCATCTGTGAGGTTGGCTCGCTCATCCGCAGGTTGGCTACTTCGCAAGATCGGATTGTCTGCATCGTAGTCCGGTTCATTGCTGCCAAGATGCGTGCTCCACACAATGCGACCATCGGACGACGTCCAACTTCCCTTTCTGCTACCGTCGGGAAGTGATTTTCGGCGAAGCCATGTTGTAACCTGACTCCAAGGATGAGGTACAAAATAATGCCCTTCATGTAGGAATCCGAAAAACTCATCAAAACCTCGCCGTTGAGGATGAAACGGTGCCGTTCCGCCAAGATGCCACTTGCCGATCAACGCAGTGGCATAACCAGAGTCTCGAAGTCGCTGGGCTATCGTCCGTTCTTCGACCGGCAATCCAACGCCAGGTGCAGAGTTCTTGGCACCAATCGGATTAAACTCGAATCCAAAACGCGTCTGATATCGCCCCGTCAGCAATGCGGCTCGTGAAGCGGCACAAAATGCAGCAGTAACATAGCCGTTAGTAAATTTCGCTCCGCCCGCAGCCAACGCATCGAGATTGGGAGTCGGAATATCTTTGCCTCCGAAACACCCTAACTCACCATAACCCAAATCATCTGCAACGACCAGTACTATATTCGGGCGAACCATAGCATCGCTCGCTTGAACAGCATCAAGAAATCCGGTAACAATGCGTCCTACTAGAGGAAAGTATAGAAAGAACACCGTCCAAGATTTTTTCATGTTTCAATTCTTTCCTCTGCGACTCGACTTGCCAATTGCATCACAATCTCGTTTGGAACTCTGCATAGTCTAATAAATGGATCAATTTGGAGTGCGACTGATACTATGAAATGGGGTTCAGATTAGCGGTTTTCTACGGCCGCAATGCTTTGTCGTAGCGATTGACTTGTTGCATTTCGGACTACGTAAAGTGATTTCGTCTGGTACAATTGCAGGCAATGGAGTTGAACCACTGTTCAGCATATAGCTTCCAACACATGAGCCCTTCATTATGTCTACTCTCCCGCGAATGGACCGAACGATTGTCAAACGTACGACACTCGAGCTGCAAGGTCGTGATAGTGGTGTTCATGCCGCAACATTGGTAGAGCGGATAATGATGGTTTGGCCGTTGACCCTTACGGCGTGGGCATTCAAGGAGCCGAATTTTGTTCAACCAAGACTTCAAAGACATGTTGTTCGCATTATCCGAAGCAAAAGCTGATTTCCTGTTAGTGGGTGCATATGCGATGGCCGTGCATGGACATCCACGAGCGACGGGAGATTTGGATATCTGGGTTCGGGCCGATATTGAAAATGCCCCAAGAGTCCTTTGTTCTCTTGCCGCATTCGGTGCGCCCTTGGATGATCAACAAACTTGCTAGTGGCCGACCTAAAGACTTAGCTGATGTCGTGACCCTTGATCCGGGAAATCAACTACCCGATCGGTTCTAAGCGATCAGTTTCTTGATAACAGTACCGCCGAACTGGCTGAGCTGCTTGAAGCGACCTGCATGGTAGTAGGTCAGTTTGTTGTCGTCGAGACCTAGCAATCTCAACAACGTCACATGGAAGTCGCGAACGTGATGCACTTCTTCCACGGCGGTCATACCAAGTTCATCCGTGGCTCCGATTGTGTGCCCCGCATTGCAACCTCCACCTGCCATCCAGATCGTCATCGCATTCGGATTGTGATCGCGACCATACGCCGTTCCGCCACGAACTCCATTGTCAGGCGTTCGCCCAAACTCGCCGCACCAAACGATCAAGGTACTCTCCAGCAATCCACGCTGCTTAAGATCCGCAATCAATGCCGCAATTGGCTGATCCACAGCCCGCACTAGATTGCCATGAGCTCGCTCGATGTAATCGTGACTGTCCCACGATCCATTGTAAAGTTGCACAAAACGCACTCCTTTCTCGATCAGCTTTCGGGCTAACAAACATTTGCGACCGAACGCATCAGTGGCATCGTTGCCGATTCCATACATCGCTTGAGTTGCTGCTGTTTCATTCGAAAGATCCAATGTCTCTGGAACTTGCATCTGCATACGAAAAGCCAATTCGTAGTTGTCCATCCGAGCGCGAAGTTCTTCGTGTTCTCGATGTTCGGCAAAGTGCGATTGATTCAGCTTCGCAATCAAATCAAGATTCTTGCGTTGTCGATCTCGAGCGATACCTTCGGGAGGCGTAAGATCGAGAATCGGTGACCCCTTGGGACGTAGTGGAGTCCCTTGGTAGTGGGCTGGCAAGTAACCGTTGCTCCAGTTGGCAGCACCTCCTTGCGGATAGCTGACCTCGGGAAGCACGATAAAGCCGGGGAGATCTTGATTGACGGAACCGAGTCCATAACAAACCCACGCACCGAGACCAGGATCGCCACCGAAACGATTTCCGCAATTCATCTGATACATGGCGGTCGGATGATTGACACTATCCACTTGGCAACCGCGAAAGAAACAAAGGTCATCCACCACTTTGGCCAAGTGCGCCCAATTGTTCGCTATGTCGGCACCACTTTGACCATATTTGCTGAACGTGAATGGACTCTGAACATAATAGCGTTTCCCACTTTCCATCGCCGACTTTTGTTTACCCTCGCGAGTGAACTCCTGCAGATGCAATTTACGAAGTTCGGGCTTCGGGTCAAATGTATCGATATGCGAAGGGCCACCCTCCATCATCAAGAAAATGACATTCTTGGCTTTTGCCGATTCATGCGATGGCTTGGGAGCTAGCGGATTCGCTTGCTCTTCTGCCGACAATAGCGAAGCGAAGGCAATGCTTCCGAGACTGGCACCAAGACTCAAGGTAAAGTCGCGCCGCGATGGCGAAGAGCGGATTGCCATCGACTCTCTTTCAATAGACATAAGCGAACTCGTTTGCATTGAAGAGAGACAAACAGACATCAGCTAACGCACGAGTATGACGAGATACATCCGAACCTTGTAGATCGGGTACATAGTCTTCATAAGCGTGAAGTTTCTCGTTGAACGAGAACCGCTCCCCGGTGTTCTCTTCGACGGCTTCGCGGCGTACCTCGAGAGGCGGTTTCGATTTCACGTATGGTTCATCCCCCATACTCGATTCGATGTCGCGCCAATGTTCGAGACAGAAGGCGATTTCTTCTGAATTAGCAACTCGGCCAAAGGCAAGCTCGAAGCATCGAGCGATTGCCTCCTTGTCATCTTGGGTTTCTTTTGTCACTCGATGTGCAAGTGCCAGGGCGCGGACATGGATAGCTTTTCCATTGAACATCGCGAATACTTGAGGCGAGACGACACTCGCCTCACGCCGCTCGCAAGAGAAATCAGGAGCTGGCGAGTTGAACACTTCCATCGCTGGATCGCTGAGCCCGCGCAACTTTAAAGCATAGATCGATCGTCTGTTGCGTTGTTCCGGCTTGGGGTTCGGAGTCCAAGCGGCGGCAAAGGTCCCCATCACTTGCCGAGGCTGTAGGGCCGCTTCCAAGTTGATCTCAGGGCGATTGGGAATACCACCCAATTTGGGATTGAGCTCACCGCTGGCCGCGAGCATGGCATCGCGTAACTCTTCGGCGCTCAAACGTCGCGGTTTGAATACCGCATAGCTCGTGCCGGTTGGATCTTTCTCTCGCAATGATTCGTTATCTGGATGCTTGGAACTGCGTCGATAGGCTTCGCTGGTCATGATCGTTCGATGCAATGCTTTCAACGACCATTTTTGTTCGACAAGCATCGCAGCCAACCAATCCAAAAGTTCAGGATGAGTCGGCTTTTTGCCCGTGCTACCGAAGTTGTTCGGATTGCCAGCGATGGGCTCACCAAAGTGCCACATCCAAACTCGATTGACAATCGTCCGAGTCGTCAACGGATTGTTCATGCTCGCGACCCATTCCGCGAGCGCGAGTCGACGTCCCTCGATGCCTTCAGGAATAGCCACTTGCTGAATGGCACCGAGCACACTCAGCACTCCCGGTTTTACTCTGGTCCCTTCGGTGAATGGATCACCACCGATCAAGATGCAGGACGATTCCAGTTCCCCCGCTGTCATGCGATCCGCTGGAACGCGAGTGGGTGCATTGACCAGCTTTGTCGGAACGGTACGACCACAGTACACCGCCAATGCAAACGGTTCGTATCGCTCGAGTTCCCACTTCAATCTTTCGAATCCTTTGCGAGCGACTCGCTCCAATCCAAACTGCTCGGTAGTAAATCCGACGAGCTTTGGTGGAAATTCGCTCTCCGGTACTTTCTTAGCCAGCAAGGCATTGCGGGCAGCGGAAAACAGGTCGGGGTAATTCTTGCGTTTGTTTGTCTTTGCCTTCGTGTCACCTTGCTTGGCAGAATCAACAGCCGCATTCCAGTCGGTTGGATCGAGCCCTTTTTCGGTAAACCACTTCTGTGCGTTTTCAAGCAACATGGTATCTAGTTTTGCCAACGTCGATTGATATTCGACGGCAGCTAGCTCGAGATATCGTCTTTCGTCAAAGCCATCGGTATTCTCCGATTCCAAGAACGCTGCGGTGCGTTCACACAGTTGTGTCGTCGCAAACACCGCTTGCATCGCGTAATAGTCATGTGTAGGTATCGGATCGAATTTGTGATCGTGGCAGCGAGCGCATTGCAAGGAATGTGCCAGGAACGTTTCGCCGACGCTATTAGTAACGTCGTCAAGAAATCGTTGCCGAGCGATTTTGGCAACTTCCATTCCGGTCAATTCCCAGGGGCCCATGCGCAGAAAGCCCGTTGCGATAATCGAGTCAGGATTGTTCGGATCCATTTCATCACCCGCGATCTGCTCTCGGATGAATTGGTCATAGGGCTTGTCCTCGTTGAAGGCACGAATCACGTAGTCTCGATACCGCCACGCGTTACCACGTTCGAAGTCGTTGGCAAAACCAGAACTGTCTGCATAACGAGTCACATCCAACCAATGCTGCGCCATTCTCTCACCGTAGTGCGGTGAATCCAGCAATCGGTCGATGAGCGCCTTGATAGCCGATTCTTCGTTTGTCGCGAATGCCTGCTCGAATGCGTCTATCTCTTTGGGAGTTGGTGGCAAACCTATTAGATCGAATGTTGCGCGTCGAACGAAGACTCTCGCTTCGGCTGTGGGAGCGAGCTTCAATCCCTTTGGCATTCGCTGCGCCATCAACGCATCGATCGGGTGTTGATCGATCGAATGCGGAATGCTAGGTTTCTGAACTGGTTGATAACCCCACAATCCTTCTGGTTTATAACGGCGGTTTGCCCACTCGGCAGACAATGCACCAACCGTAGGCACCACGATGCCGTCTTCCTTAGACCATTGATCTGCATTGGCCGTGGCAATCGCTTCCGCCCGTTCACGATCTGGCCAATGAACTCCCCCTAATATCCATTCTTTCATCCACTGGATCTGTTGTGAATCGAGTTTGTCGGCTTCCTTGGGCGGCATCGGTTGCCAATCGTCATGCGATCGGAGCACAGCCAAATAAATCGGGCTCTTTTCTGGTTTGCCCGGCACGACGACAGGCTGCTCTTGGTCGCCACCTCGAAGGAGCGATTCCAACGAACGCAGATCCAGTCCACCTTGAATATCCGTTGGATCATTGCCATGACACGCCAAGCATTTTTCATGCAAGAGCGGTTGAATGCGACGTACAAACAACGCGTCGTTCTCATCCTGGAAAGCAGACGCCTTCAGAAAATCGCACAGACCTAGCAACACAAGTTGCCAACTTAGTACGACGATTGCGAAACACTGGTTATACATCGGGACTTGGCCCTTTTCCGCTTCTATGAAACACCCCATCAACACTTGTTCAGGTTAGTCTCATGATACTTCAATGCCGCGTCGGGCGAAACTGAGTGATGGAACACCCTCTGGCTGAAAGGGTCGGCCAAAGGCCAGGGAGGCGCACTGAGTTGTACCTTTGCCTCTTATTCTCCACCAACCCCTCGTTTCCCCCATGCTTCGCTTGGCTATCCCAGCGGAAGGGTGACTGTCCTCGATGAGTTTCGAGTATAATGGATGGCAACCTGTGTGCATTCGTCCATTTCAGAAACCTCTCGTCTGCTTTCGGTATCGTTATGGGAATTCGACAACTAACCGAATATCTGCCTGCACGGCATGCGATGGCAAAGCTCGTCGTGTTATGGATCGTCGCCGCTATCGACTGCATGCTGCTGCGTTCAAAGTGCTATGCCCAGGACAACAAACAAGGTAAACAGAGCGAGTCTTTCTTTCAGGAAACCATCAAGCCGATCTTCGAATCGAAATGCCAATCATGTCACGGTTCGAAGTCGCAAAAGAGTAGCTTCCGACTGGATGTCCGTGAGATAGCCTTCGCTGGGGGCGACCACGGTGAACCTCCGATCGTTCCCGGCAAGGCCCGCGAAAGCTCTTTGCTGGAATATGTGTCCGATGCGAACTCGGATATGGCTATGCCTCCCAAAGATAGTGGTGTATCTCGATTGACCGCACGAGAAATTGAAAGCCTGACGCAATGGATTGAAGCCGGTGCGATTTGGCCTGATTCCGCGAACACGGTAATCGAGGACCCTCGCAATTGGTGGAGCTTCCAACCTCTGAAGCAATCACCATCAACGGACGATCGAAGCGATCGATCCACAGCGTCCAATCCCATCGACCGATTTATTCAAGCCGAGCTGGCTCGCGTTGGCGTGAAACCTGCTCCACCCGCCGATCCACGCACCTTAGCAAGGCGACTTTTTTTCGATCTTGTAGGACTGCCACCCACACCCGAAGCCTTGGATGATTTTGAACGAGCGTATACGCGGGATGCCGAGAAAGCGATCGAGGCGCTGGTCGACAAACTGCTCGCAATGCCACAATACGGAGAGCGATGGGCTCGGCATTGGCTTGATGTCGTGCATTACGGAGACACCCATGGTTATGACAAAGACAAGCCTCGTCCGAACGCTTGGCCGTATCGTGATTATGTGATTCGAGCCCTCAACACCGACAAGCCGTACTCGCGATTCGTTGAAGAGCAAATCGCGGGTGATGTGCTCTGGCCAGATACGGTGGATGGTACCGAAGCATTAGGGTTTATCGCTGCGGGGCCGTGGGACTTCATCGGGCATGCGGAGCTTCCTGAATCTAAAACCGATGGAAAAATCGCCAGACATCTCGATCGAGACGACATGGTTTCGAACACGATCGGGACATTTTGCAGCTTGACCATCCACTGTGCCCAATGCCATCAACACAAATTCGATCCGATCACGCAAGAAGATTATTACCGAGTGCAAGCTGTCTTCTCCGCATTAGATCGCACGGATCGACAATACCATCGCGATGACGCAACGCAGAAACAATGGATCGCACTAACGCGTTCGAAATCGGAATTGCAAACGGCGATCGCAGCGATCGAAGAACCATTAAGGCGAGCCGCAGGCGATGAATATAATGTCCTTAGTAAACGAATCGATGAAGCCCAGAAGGACAAAGACAAACAGGCAAATCCAAGCGATGCATTCGGCTATCACGCTGCCATATCCCCATCGCAAACCGTTGAAAAATGGGTTCAAGTCGATCTTGGAGATCGCAAAGAACTAAGTCGTGTTGTTCTACGACCGTGTTACGATGACTTCAACTCTATCGGTGCAGGATTTGGTTTTCCGATTCGCTTCCGAGTAGAGGTGTGCGACGATCCATCGTTTGAGTTGGATGTTGTCGCCCTGGCGGAAAGGCACGCCGAGACAGTCTTAGCGGACTTGAAGAATCCAGGTCTGGAGCCGTTTATCATCCATACTTCGACATCGGACCGCATAGTTGGCAGATACATTCGAGTGACCGCGACCAAGCTTGCCAAACGCGCGAACGATTTCAACCTGGCTCTGGCGGAGTTGCAGGTCATGGATGCCGCAGACAATAACATTGCCTTGGGAAAAGAAATCACAGCTTTGGACTCCATCGAAGCACCTCCGCGATGGCGCAAATCGAACTTGACGGACGGTGTGTTTCCGGCGGTCTCCAAGAAAGAAGATCGCGCGGCACTGATTGCAGAACGTGAGACACTGTTGTTGCGTTTTATCGATCCTGCTACGAAGCTTCAGCGAGCTGAGCTGAAAGATCAGTTGAACGCGGTGGAGGCTGAGTTCAAGAAGCTTCCAACTCCTAGCATGGTTTATGTTGGCGGAATTCATCATGGCAAAGGAAACTTTGTCGGGACTGGGCCAGCGGGAGGCAAACCGCGTCCGATATTTGTGTTAGCTCGCGGACAAGTGACACAGCCATTACGCGAGGTTGCACCCGGGGCGATCTCCTCGCTCGATTTCCAACCCTTTCAATTTGTAACAGACAACGATAACAGCGAAGGTCAAAGGCGGGTTGCGCTCGCGCGATGGATTACCCATCCAGCCAATCCGCTCACCTGGAGGAGTATCGTCAACCGTGTTTGGTTGTATCACTTTGGTCGAGGCATCGTCGATTCGCCGAACGATTTCGGGCGTAATGGCAGTCTGCCAAGCCACCGTGCGTTGCTCGATTGGCTGGCTTTGCATTTTCGGGATAACGGTGGATCGCTCAAACAACTTCATCGATTGATTGTCACGAGCGATACCTATCGACAAGCTTCAATACACAACGTAGAGGCTGACAAAATCGATTCAGGGAACAAATTGTTGTGGCGACAGAATCGAAGGAGGTTGGAGGCCGAAGCCATTCGCGATTCGGTTCTTGCAGTCAGTGGGAAACTGGACTTGTCGATGGGAGGACCGGGCTGGCAAGATTTTGTTGTGGAGCATCCGGAGCATTCGCCTCATTATGAATACGCGTTGGCCGATCCTGAAGACACAAAGACATGGCGACGATCGGTTTATCGGTTCGTGGTGCGTTCCCAGACGCAACCTTGGATGACGTCGCTCGACTGTGCAGATCCATCGATGCGTGTGGATAAACGCAATGAGAGCCTATCGTCGATTCAAGCGCTCGCGTTATTGAATAACGGCTTTATGTTGACACAATCGAAACACTTTGCGGAACGTGTAGCCCAAGCCTCGAATGACGTTTCCGTGCAAGTGGATACGGCCTATCGTTTGGCTTTTGGATGCAATCCACCGGAATCGCAACGTTCGCAATTGATTGCATTCGCACGAGAGAACGGATTACCCTATTTGTGCAGGTTGCTTTTTAATCTTAACGCGTTCACCTTTGTGGATTGAGCGGAGCACACATGAAGTCACGAAGATCATTCTTGATGGAGTCCGGCGGTGGGCTGGGAGGCATCGCACTAACATCGATGTTGGCAGGTGAAGGACAGTTGCACGCAGATGAGCCTCAGACTCACCATCCAGCTCGCGCGAAACGTGTCGTCCAGTTCTTTATGGCAGGAGCGGCGAGCCACATCGATTTGTTCGATTACAAGCCGGATTTGATCCAGCTCGATGGCAAACCGAGCGATTTTGGTGAGCCCGTCGAAGCCTTTCAAAATGGACTGGGGCCTTGGAAAAAGCCAGTGTGGGACTTCAAACCGTATGGCGAGTGCGGCAAGATGTTGAGCGATACGGTGGCACCATTGGGGGCTGTGGCCGATGAGCTCGCTTTCATTCACAACATGGTGAGCAAATCGGGCGTTCATAGCGCTGCGACGCTTCAACAAGCGACCGGATTTTTGATACCGGGCTTTCCAGGTGCAGGATGTTGGGTGAGTTACGGTCTAGGGTCAATCAACGAGAACTTACCGGCGTTCGTTGTTCTTCCTGACCATCGTGGATTTGCGTCCAATGGTGTCAAGAATTGGGATGCTGCCTTTCTGCCCGCACAGAACTCTGGAACGATCATCCATCCAGGGAGACCAGATCCTATTGCCGATCTCTTTCCCCATCGCAGCGGTTCTTTCATTACGCAACAAGGGGAGAAGCAATCACAACAGTTGATGGCTGAATTGAATCGAGAGCATGCAGCCATGCGCGAAGGTGACGCTAGGCTCGAGGGCCGGATTCGAAGCTACGAACTGGCGGCCAAGATGCAGTTAGCAGCTCCCGAGGCGCTCGATTTCTCAACGGAACCTGATTACATCATGAAGATGTATGGCTTGGATGGTGGTGCACGCGCATGGGACAAAGAGATCAATGCCGAAGAAGAGACCTTTCACTTCGGGCAAAAGTGTTTGGCGGCGCGAAGACTGTTGGAACGAGGCGTTCGATTCGTCCAAGTTTGGAGTGGCAATGACAACGGCTTCCCTCGCAGAAACTGGGATTCGCATGAAGATGTACATCGAGATCATGGACCTTTGGCGATGGGAATGGCACGCGGCTGTGCAGCTTTCATCCAAGACTTGAAACAACGCGGCATGTTGAACGACACTCTCATTCTTTGGACTACAGAGTTTGGACGTATGCCTTCAACGCAAGGTGGAAAGGGACGCGACCACAATCCGTTCGTCTTCACCAACTGGCTGTGTGGCGGTGGGATCAAGGGAGGGACTACGTACGGTGAAAGCGATCACATCGGATATAAACCGTTGGATCGCAGCAACCCCACGCAAGTCTACGATGTCCATGCTACGATACTGCATCAACTCGGGCTGGATCATACGAAGCTAACATTTCGTAACAACGGGATCGATCGTCGATTGACGGATGTTCATGGGCGCGTCTTGACAGAACTGATCTGAGATATCATTTCGTAGCTAGATTCGTATCAAGACACTTTTGCCTTTACGTCTACTCCGCAGGAAACGTATTGATGAATTCGGCGACGTCGTTACACGCCTTCTGTGCTCGATCATTGAAGACGTTCGTAGCAACCAAGATGCATTGATGTTTCCCAGGCAAAGCGAGCGCATAGCAATACCAGGTCGTATTGCTTCCGTTGTGAAAGAAGGCTTGGCCGTTGAATCGAGGTCTATCGAATAGAACCCAACCGGCCGCGTACGATTCGTTGGGCTTAGTGGATTGGATCGGCGTTAACATTTCGTTCCAAACCTCCTTAGAAATCTGGAGCTGTCGGTATCCATCTTGTTTTGCAAATGGCAAAACGAACTTGGACCAATCCCGCAGGTTCATGTGAGCTCTACCAGCGGGCCCAAGGCAATTGTATTTAGACGAAGCAAATCAGCCGCAGTTAGGCGGGTTGCTCAAGTTTCGGGTGGTCCCCGGCATATAACGAACCATTGACTTGATCATTTGCGCTGGCACCTGTGGTCAACGTTTTTACCTGCCCGGAGGAGAATTGTGATGAAGCGATTTGTTGGCCTAATGATGGTTAGTGTTGTGATGATCGTTGGAAACATGGCTAAGCCATACGCCTGCTGATCCATGCGTTCCGTTAGGCAACTGTACTGAAAAAATGTACTAACGGACATCCTTGTCCGTTTAACAAATTAAGGACATGCACAGCAATTGGGATGGTCTCAACGGAAATCAGCATCGAATGCAAAGACTATCGGTGCTCGAACTGCGTCCGATGGAGAGTTTGTCATCTCCACAACAGCAAAAGCATCAAAAGATGCGGCTTCCCATGACTGCCGCGGAAGAATTCGAGCGGAATTCGATCGATTGGTACGTACCGCTACCCCAATCGAATTCTTTCGTTCCGTCTCAGAGACGCAGGAAGGCGGAATGCTACCCTGT
>Ga0315900_10005062_pt1 | contig 18259 bp, 26 predicted proteins | sample LakEriMetagenome_FD_203521 | JGI IMG/M metagenome (GOLD analysis project Ga0315900, IMG submission 203521) | Freshwater fungal communities from buoy surface, Lake Erie, Ohio, United States - Buoy 12 MA114 | ecosystem: Environmental > Aquatic > Freshwater > Lake > Lake biofilm | place: USA: Lake... | reverse complement strand
TCCGCTTGATGATCGACTCCGTGCGCTCACCAGACCAAAAACCCAGATTTTCTGGCTCGGTCGCCATCCACAAGCACAACCTTGATGTCCACCAGTTGTGAGCTTCTGGAGATGGTCAACGTCACGACGTCGCCTACCTTCTTGCGTTTGCAGTACCGATGAATCGTGTTTGGGTGCTTCACGGGCACCTTGTTGATCGCCACCAAAGGTGCTCCAGGCACCAGGCCCGTCCCTCGTGCCTGCGATGCCGAATAGAACTTCTCGATCCTGATGCAGTTCCACTCCTCGTCGATCCGCGCCTCGAAACCGATGTGGGGCTCGGCCAAGGCTTGACCGCAGGCGACAAGTGAACAAAGGAACACTAGCAGACGCATGGCTACTCTCCTGGTTGGTGGTGGAATACTACCCGCCTGTGCGATTGAGGGCATCCACGAGCAGCTCCCGCGGCGTTGGCACGGTGCGGCCAAGGATGGATTGGTCGCCATAGCTCTGCTCGAAGACCGATCGCGTGTTGCCCAAGTGGCGATGGCCGGCATACGGCTGCTGCAATTCGACGTCTGTACCGCTTCCGCGACGAATCCACTTCCACGTCCCATCTCGGATTCCGGCCCGCTTCACGATCCGCTCGACCTGGTCTAGGAATGTCTCGCGGCTGGACGGCCACGGCATCACAAGGGCTCTGGGGCACGACGCGAGGCTCGCGGCCAACGCCGCCATCGTGGACGGCGAAAGCCGAAACGTGACGACCTTGCCCGTCTTGCTTTGCGTCCAGCAGACCGTGCCATCTGGCCGGACTGCCGAGACCGGCAGCTCGACTTGGTCTCCCCACCGGATTCCGGAGTCCCAGGCCACTCTGACGGCGAGATCCCACCAGACACTTCGGCGGAGTCCGCATTTGTGCCAGCGGGGAAGCGTTTGGCAGGCGACCAGGAGCCGCTCGACCTCCTCTTTCGTCCAGGCGGTCACGGGAGACTGCGGAACCCGCGTTTTCCGCACCCTTCGGCCCACGGGCTCCTCGCAGGCCCCGTCGTCCGCAGCCGCACGCCACAAGGCCAGCATCATGTTTTTCTTGCCCCTCACGGTGGCCGGCCGGCGAGTCGCGGAATAGTCGCGCAGCCAGGCCGAAACGCTCTTTTCGTCCAGAGAATCCAGTGGGACCGGCCCGCCGGCCCACCGCTCAAATAGGTCCGCCACGATGACGTACTGCCGGACTGTGTCCGGTTTCACGTCGCGGAGCAGGCTATACCCCTCCCTCGCATATTGCCCAAGTGTCGATGGGCCGGCTCTGCGGAACATGGTTGACCTCGAGGCGTACCACCAGAGGGGGCTCCTGCCCCCTCGCCAGTGGCGAGGCGTCCGTCAGTCTCCATTCCGACGTGAGCCCGTCAAACACCCCGCAAAGCCGGCAAATTCATGCTCTCGGCACGGTTTGTCAACTTATTGGATTTCGGCTGACCAACCGTTTCTTCGGTTCCAGTAGAGCATCGGTCTACGGAACCGAAGGTTGCTGGTTCGAGCCCAGCGGGGTGTATTGACGGTACCCGATTCACCATATGGGTCGGGCACCGTGGCAGGCAAACGCCATACACTCCACGGAGGGCGATAATGGTCAGCAGGCATCCCGGCGGCAGGCCGCGGCAAATGCAGGTGTGCGAGCTTGGCAAGCGAATTGAACGCATGGCTGCCGCTCGCGGATGGAACCGCAAGGATCTCGCCGGTCGCGCTGGCATCACTCCCGTTTCGATGTGGGCTCTCTGTGTTGGCAAGTCGAAGCCCAAATTTGAAACCATCTGCAAGATTGCGGACGCTCTAGGCGTTCCGGTCACAAAGCTGCGATAGCGGCTTTTTCAGCGAAATTGTGTGCGCCTAAAAACTGCTGTTGACGCAGTTATTAGGTGTGCCTATGATCCCCGCCATGCGATGCCGAGAGTCGGCATCACGGTCACGGCGAGGGATACGCCAATGGCATCTACGGAACGGAAGCCCACGGCGGCCCTCCACTCTCACGGAGGTGCTCATGCGGAACGGAATCCGGATCGACCAGGACGGGCCGGCGACGAACAGGGGACGGCGGGGCGGGCCAAAGGTATCGACGCCCGATCCCAACGAGCTACTGATTCAGCTCGAGCTGTCTGCCATACGGCAAACGTGGACGCAACTGGGACGTCGCAATCGTCACGCGATGGGCGAGTATCGGGTGCGTCGTCTGGAGCCACTGGAGCCGCACCTGTCTCGCATGGTGAGCGAGACCGGCTGATTCTTGCCGTTGAGTCCGCCGCGATTGCCCTGCTCAACAGAGCGAATCGCAGCAAAGGGGCAACAAAGACCTTCGCTCCCGGCGAGATCGACGACGACAACATCGACCTGCGTATCGCCTCTGGCGACCGGCTGGCCATTTACGACGCGGTTGTGGCTGCGATCACCGATCTGCAGCACTGCCGCGACGAACTTGGCACCGTGCTCGTCGAGGAGCCTGACACGATGGCGCGGCTGGCAGAGTTGCGGGCGTGCAAACGCACCGCAGCCTGCACCGCGGCCATCTGCTCAAGCCGCTGGGGACAAAAGGATGCCGCGGCAACGGATTGCAGCGGAAAGAAGCGGAAGAGGACCGCAGGGAAACCGTCGAGCCCGTGATTCACGGCTGATGATCGGGCTTTTCAAGGAGTGTGCAGTGCTTGTTTTGTCGCGGAAAGCTGGCGAGTCGATCGTGTTCCCCGCGTTGGGGATCACCGTCAAGGTGAACACGATCGACTACGGGAGGGGTCGCGTGAAGCTCGGGATCACGGCACCGACCGACGTCAACGTGATTCGCGAGGAACTGGAGCCGTTCGACCAGGTGAAAGTCAGCACGGAGGTTGAGCATGGAAAGCGTGATTAGGCGCGGCCAAGGGCAGCGAAAAGACCACTACGACGCGAACATGCGTGCCGCTCGCCAGACGTATCGCCAGGCAAGGCTGCTGGCGGTGCTCAAGGCGGCGAGGGCCGCGATGGTGTCGATGCGGATGGAAGCCAAGGGTCTCTATCGGATTCACCCAGGCAACGTCGTGGCATTGTGTGCCGCGGTTGATGAAGCCTGGGACTGCGTGAAGGGAGTCGATGAATGAGTCTCAACATTGTTCGCGGCAAGATGCAGTCGCCCGTCCGTTGCGTGAAGTACGGAACGGAGGGCATCGGCAAAACGACGCTGGCGGCCCAGTGGCCGAACCCGCTGATTCTGGATACGGAGGAAGGTTCGTCGCGTATCGACTGCGCCCGCGTCGTCTGCCGTGATTGGCTGACGCTGGAAGGTGCGATGCACGAGCTTGCACGCGACTCGCAGGGGTTCAAGACGATCGTGGTCGATTCGGCCGATTGGGCCGAGCGACAGATCATCGACCACCTGCTCAAGAAGTCTGGGAAAAAGTCGATCGAGGATTTCGGCTTTGGCAAGGGCTACGTCATGCTTGCGGAGCACGTCGCCAAGCTGCTGTCCGCCGCCGACCAGCTCATCGACCGCGGCATGAACGTGGTTTTCGTTGCCCACTCCAAGGTGCAGCGGACGAGCCCGCCGGACGAAACCGAAGGGTTCGACCGCTGGGAGTTGAAGCTGACCAAGCATTCGTCGCCGCTGTTCAAGGAGTGGTGCGATCTGCTGCTGTTCTGCAATTACCGGCTGACGCTCGTGGAGGGGCAGGACGGTCGCATGAAGGCTCGCGGCGGGAAAGAGCGTGTCATGTACGCCCAACGTGCGGCGGCATGGGACGCCAAGAATCGTTTCGGCCTGCCGGAGTCGATGCCAATGAGCATCGACCAACTTGCCGGGATTCTCGGCGCGGCCGACGCCAAGCCGGGCTGGATGGATCGCGTGAAGGCCGCGGCCACGGCTGGCGACCTAGAAGCGATTGCGGACGACGCGGCCCATGCCGTATCGCTCGGCCAGCTCACCGAAGGCCAGGCCGAGAAGCTCCGCAAGATGATCGACGGCCGGAAGAACGAGATTGAGCCCGCCGATGCGGAGGTGGCCAATGCGTAAGCAATCCACCAAAGCCGTGCGGTTCAAGGACGTTGCCGAAGCGTACCTGGCGGATCGTGTGGTCAGCTCGGTCTACCAGCAGAACGTGCGGCGTATGGCAAAGGCCGGCGGCGTCGTGTCGGCCGATTCCGTGAACGGCTACATCAAGGCCCGCATGGCCGTCGTGTCTGGAATCACGGTTCGCAGCGAGCGGACAATCCTGCTGTCGCTGTGGCGTTATGCCTACGAGAAGCGGATGGTTGCCGAATGGCCGCGCGGCGTCATGCGGATCAAGGCCAAGAAGCCGCCGACACGGGCATGGACGATTGAGCAGGTACGGACGCTGCTGGACAAGGCTGGCGAGTATCGCGGCCACTGGATGCGGTCTGGTGCCAACATCGGTGATTGGCTCGTGGCGTGGATCTTGCTCGGCTACGAGTCGGGCAGCCGGCACGGCGACATTTGGCGGTTTTCGGCCGAGAACCTAGACGGTGACGTGCTGCGGTGGACCCAAAGCAAAACGGGCGACCCGCTGCACAAGGTGCTCACGCCGGCCTGTGTCGCGGCCTGCCTGCGGATGCTCGAGCAATCACCGGATGGCCGGATCGTCGGGTGGGCCTGCAAGCCTCGCCAAGCGTGGCGGTGGTGGCGGCAGCTCTGTGTCGCGGCCGGTCTTCCAGGCACGTCAAAGTGGTTGAGAAGGAGCGGAGCGACACACATAGAGCTTCGTAGCCCAGGCAAAGCAAGCCTCCACCTGGGTCATCGGACCGCAACCCTAGCAGCCCAGGCCTACATAGATTGGGGCCAGATTCGAGAGCACGCCCCGCAGACTCCTAGCCTCGTGGAGGTGCAGTGATGGCATGGCACGATTCAACGCCGTGGGCCAACCGCAAGAACCAACGCGGAGCCGTGGCGGTCGAGCGGCTGGCAAAGGTCAAGCAGGCACTTGATGCCTACGAGTCTGGCGACCTGCCGGCAATGAAGGCATTGAGCCAGATTCAGGACGTGGCAAACGGTGAGTCGGATCGCATTGTGCGAGTTGGGAATGTTCACAAGCCGGAGATTGAGACATGAAGTTCGACGATTGGGGATGGTTCAACGACGACAACGGACAGGCTTCCGAGTCGGCCGAAAAGCCGATGGCTCCGGACGGCCGGCACGTTTGCGAGATCGTCAAGGCCGTGGTGCGTGACGTGAAGTTCAAGGTGTCGGACGACAACCCGAACGGCACGTCACTGTGCGTGGACGTGGCGGTTCCGAACTGCCAGGTGGTCGAGGCGATCATTCCGCTCCAGATGCGCGGCCTGGTCGAAGCCGTCTGCCGCTCTGCCAGCGTCCCGCTGCCGCAGCGTGGTGAGGATTGGTCGGCCAAGCAGCTTGAAGGCCGGACGGTGACGATCGACACGATCCACGGGGTCGGCAAGTCTGGCCGCGAGTACGTCCGGATTGAGAAGTGGCATAAGGGAGCCGATCCGCTGCCAGAGGCGGTGAAAGCACGGGCACCGGCAGCTCGGACGCAGGCGGCCAAGGCACACAAGGAATTCGTGGCCAACGGAGGCGGACCCGATGACATCCCGTTCTGAGGTATTTCGATACGACATCTACGAAGCGGCGATCAACCGCGACGGGCTGATGACATACGTCAACAAGGGCGTCCCGGTGTTGTTCAACGGCGATCCGATGGTGCAGCTCGCCCACGGCACGATCGTCGATTCGGAAGGCTGGCACGCGGATCTCGGATCGGCCAAGCGTGCGGCCGCTGACCAGATCGAGCAGCTTGGCACCCGCCTGATGGAGCAGGCGGCCAAGTTGCGGGCGGAGGCGAACGGAGCGACCTAGTTCTCTTGCCACGGAGGGGCAAATGACAGGCTTGGAAGACCTTCCGCTGTTTCGCCAGCGGGATCCAGAAACGTCGCGGATCGCGGCCAGGATGGCCGGCGATCTACGGGCAGACCACCACGACAAGATCGTGCGGGCTCTGCGGCTGGGCGCCGCCGGGGCCAGCGAGATCGGAGCCCGGTGCGGCCTCGAGCCCCACCAGGTCGGCAAGCGGCTTCACGAGCTGGAGAAGGTCGGCGTCATAGTGCAGACCGGGCGGCGGGTGAACAGCTTGAGCGGGCGACCCGAGAGGGAATGGAGGGTCGCCTAGTGGCACAGTGCGTCATCTACACGCGAGTGAGCACGCGGCCTCAAGCCTGGGGCCACGGCCTGGTGCGTCAGCTCGAAACGTGCGTCGATCGTGCCAAGAAAGACAACGCCTACGTTGTCGGCGTCTTCACTGACGTTTGCAGCGGAACTGGGCCGCTTCCGCAGCGCGAGCTTGCTATTCGGACAGCAGAAGAGCACGGCTGCCCGATCTACGTTGAAGCAATGGATCGCTGGTCTCGCAAGGGGCCTTCGGATACAGGCTCATACGGCAGGATTGTTCTGTGTGCAGATTGGGCGGGCGAGTTTGCGGAAACCGTGCAGTCGCTCGTCGGTGAAATGCTACGAAGCACGAAAGGGGCCACGGATGGCAAATAGGTGGGAAGACATTGACGACGAGCGAGAAAAGTACCAGGCGTACCTGTGCAGCAGGGAGTGGAGCGTTCTCAAAAACGCTGTTCACGACCGCGCAGGCGGCCAGTGTGAGAGATGCTTTACTCGACCAATACAGGCCGTGCATCACCTGACATATGCCCGAAAGTACCGCGAAGACCTTCGGGACTTGCAGGGGATCTGCAACGGATGCCACGAGTTCATTCACGGAAAATCAGACGTTGACCCCTGTGCGGTCGAGGACAGGCCGTTCCACGTCCTTAAAGTCATAAGCCGCGACGGCGAGCTCTACGTTGATTGCGGCTATTACTGCGTTGAGCTATGCGGTTCGATAGGGATTTCGGTTTCCAAAGGAATGTGCGACCCGAAGGAGGCCGAGAGGCTGTTGCTGAATGCGATCAAGTGCGGCATGAGAATGAAAGACGATTCTCGCAATGAATCATCTGTTCATCCCGAGGAATCGCCGCCGCCGCCACCGCCGCTTGTGATTCGCCGCGCAGCCGACGCTAGGCGTGATCGAATGAACAACAACCAGCAAACGCCGGAGCCGCGCACGACGTTTGTCATTGAATACAGGGGAGAGACGATTGGCGGTTGCAATGGCCAGTAGTTGGTTCCCATTCTTCGGCCGCGACTTCCTCGCCGCCACAACGGGCTGGACCGCTGACGAACGCGGCCACTACGTCACACTGCTGATCGTGCAGTGGGAGCAGGGCGGCCTGCCAGACGACGTGAAGCGGCTTGAACTGATCTCGCCAGGCATCCGGTCGTGCTGGAAGGCGATACAGGACAAATTCCCGGTCTGGAAGGACGGCAAGCGCCGCAACCTACGGCTGGAGCACGAGCGGTCTAAGTCGCACGAACGGAGCGAAAAGGCCCGTCAGTCGGCCTCCCAGCGGTGGGCATCCGACTCGCAGCCCCAAAACGCCCCAAACCCCCCAGCCCACGCCGTCGATGACGGCGAGCAATGCGAACGCATATGCGATCGCATATGCGAAGGCACATGCGATGGCACATGCTCCAGCGATGCTTCCATGTCCATGTCTTCTTCACCACCACCACCAGCACCTTACGGAGTGGAAAAACGGGGCTGGCCGGAGCTGCGGAAAGCCTGGAACGAGGGGGCTGCGGAGGGCCGCAGGACGGCCTGGCAGTCGTCGAGCCCGCCCGGCGAGGCTCTGGCCCGGCTCGGTGACGCCGGATGGCTGGACGAGGCACTACGGGCGATCCCAATGCTCGCGGCCTGCAAGCGATTCGACGACCCGGTGACGCTGGGCCAGTTCTGCAAGCCGGATTTCGTGGCCAAGGTGCTTGGTGGCTACTGGCGCGACAAGTCTCGCAAGCCCGCCCCGCGGGCCGGCCCCGACGACAAGCCGCCCCCGAAGGTCGATCCGGCCTTCGCTGCGGCCGCAGCCGCCACGAGAGAGCGGGAGGAACGGCGGCGCGCCGCAGAGCACGCCCGCCTGGACGGTGAGCTCGGTGATACGGAGATCGCAGACGCCCGCCGCGCAGTGCGGGCGAAGATACGCCAAGGAGTGACAGAATGACGCAAGTGATTACCAAGGCTGGCATTCAAGCGGCAAAAAGCCACGGTACAACGAAAAGGCAGATGGCCGTGCTCAAGGCCATCGCGAAGTGGATCGCCAGCCACGGATACCCGCCAACCTTCCGAGAGGTTGCTAGGTCGATGGACATTCACACGAGCGACGTCTTCCAAAAGCTCGTCCGCCTCCGCCGCGACGGCGTGGTGGATTGGGAAGACGGCAAATGCCGCACGCTCCGCATCGTGGGAGGCGAATGATGGGCTCCATGTCGCGCCGCAAAGGGAAGGTTGGCGAGCGGGAATGTGCCGCCGAGATGGGCGAGCTGCTGGGCGTCGAGGCCCGTCGCGGCGTCCAGTTCCAGGGCGGCCCCGACTCCCCCGACGTAGTCCTGCCTGGCGTCAACCTGCACGTCGAGTGCAAGCGTGTCGAGCGCCTCAAACTGTGGGACGCCATCGACCAGGCCAAGGCCGACGCCCCGGCCGGTGCGGTCCCGTGCGTCTGGCACCGCTGCAACCGCCGCAAGAGCGTCGTGATCGTGGAGACCGAGCGGCTCGTGGACATGGCTATCGAAATACTCCGAGCCCGTGATGGTCGCTAAAAGCAAAGAGGCGATTGAGAATCGCCGGAAAGGCACGCTTGAGCGCGGCCGCGAAACGACGCGGCTGGGTGCCGACATTGGGGCGATAGCCCAGGTCGCGAATCCAGAACGCCGGGCCGCCTGCCGCGAAAGCCTCGAGCTGTTCCTGACGACGTACTTCCCGTATTCGACCGGCCTCTCCCCCTTCTCCGAAGACCACAAACGGGTCATCACGCGGATTCAAGACTGCATCATTCGTGGCGGCCGGTTCTGCAATGCCGTCTACCGTGGGTTTGCCAAGTCAACGATCTCGGAGAATGCCCTGCTGTGGGCGATTCTGTACGGCCACCGGCGATTCGGGGCGATCTTCGCGGCCGAGGCCGGCCTGGCCGACAAGGCAATCACGAGCATCAAAACCGAGCTATCGGACAACGATCTACTGGCGGAAGACTTCCCCGAGGTCTGCCTGCCGGTGCGGGCCTTGGAGGGCAAGCCCCAGCGGTGCTCGTCGCAGACGGCCGGCGGCAAGCGGACGCATATCCAGTGGAAGAAAGACACGATCGTTCTTCCGGCGATTGAGGGCTCCGTTTCTGGCGGCGCCATCATCACGAGCAAGGGGCTCACCGGCTCGATCCTTGGCCTGCGGCACAAGTCGGCGGACGGCAAGCAGCTCCGGCCGGATTTCGTGATCGTGGATGATCCGCAGACCCGCGAATCGGCCAAGAGCCCAATGCAGTGCCAGGCCCGGCTCGAAATACTCCTCAAGTCGGTGATGAAGCTCGCCGGCCATACGACGAGCATCGCCTGCGTCGTCAACGCCACTGTGATCCAGGTGGACGACATGGTTGACCAACTGCTCGACCAAGGGAAACACCCCGCATGGCAAGGCGAACGAATCCCGATGGTGCGGCAGTTCGCCAAAGCCCACGACGGGCTCTGGATGGACAAGTACCGCGAACTGCGATGCACGTTCTCCTCCGACGTGGTTGGCGACCAGGCCAGAGCGCACACGGAAGCCAACGAGTTCTATCTGGCCAATCGCGCCGAGATGGACGACGGCTGCATGGTGTCGTGGGCCTCGTGCTTCGATCCGGAGCGTGAAAACTCCGCTATCCAGCACGCATACAACGCCTTGATCGACGACGGCGAAGACGTGTTTATGTCGGAGTTTCAGCAGACTCCGCTCAAGGACGAGGCGACGTCAACAGGCCTGCAGCCAGACGATATTCGCCGTCGCGTGATCCCAGTTCCGCGGTGGATCGTGCCTCGCGGCCTCGACACGCTAACGGTGTTCGTGGACGTCCAGCAAACGCTCTTGTATTGGGCAGTGCTCGGCTGGGGCCACCAGTTTCGCGGCCACGTCGTCGCCTACGGAGCGTACCCGGAGCAGCCGCGAGCCTACTTCACGCTCCGTGATGCCAAGAAGACGCTGGCGAAGGTACACGGCAACAACGTGGAGGCCGCCATCCATTCCGGCCTCGAGCAAGTCGCGGCGATGCTGCTCGACCGCGAGTTCGCCCGCGAGGATGATGACGCCGTTCTCCGCGTGAGCCAACTGTGCATCGACGCCAACTGGGCGCAGACACAGGGGGTCGTGCGAGACTTCGCCAGGCGGTCAAAGTGGGGGCCGCGCATCCTTCCGACGCACGGGCGATTCGTTGGTGCAAGCGGCCAGACGATCTCCGACAAGCCACCAGACCGCGGGGAGCGAGTCGGCGCCAACTGGCGGACCAGCACGATCGGCCGGCAGCGGCATTTGCTCTACGACACGAACGCCTGGAAGACGTTTGTCGCCTCTCGCGTAAAGCTACCGATGGGCGACCCGCTCGGGTTCACGCTGCACGACGGCCAGCACGAGATGCTGGCGGAGCAAATGTCGAGCGAGGTTCCGATCCGCGTCGAGTCAAAAATGCGGGTCGTGGACGAATGGAAGCTCATTCCCGGTCGCGACAACCACCTGTGGGACTGCGTGATCGGCTCGGCCGTCGCCGCTTCGTTCACCGGGATCTCGGCTGTTGGCGTCCAGGCAAAGCCTGCGGCCGCACGCAAGGTTATTTCGCGAGAGGAGATGGCGGCGAAGCGGGCCGCGCTCCTGTCGAAGTTGGGGGGAAACACATGAGCGAGTTCAGTTGGGCTACCGCGTGGTCGATCTTCTGCACCTACGTCGCGATCGACATGATGTACGCCTGGTATATCCTCGCGGTCGGCAAGCGACGGGCGTTCACGGCCGCGCTGCTGACGTCGATTATCTACTCGCTCTTGGCCTACGGCGTCGTGAGCTACTCCAAGAACATTCTGTACCTCGTACCGCTCGCCTCCGGGGCGTTTGCGGGGACGTATATCACAGTCAGATTCAAGCGTTGAGCCGCCGGCCGGCCTCCAGGCCGGCCACGCTAGGCTGGACGGTAGCCCCACGGAGGACTGCCGCCATGGACGAATGGTTCGACTGCTTTGATGACGATGAGTTGGACACGTCGGCCTTGGCGGAGTTCCTCTGACTCCGGAAACAGGGGCGTTCGGTGAACACTGGTACACTGGTGGTAGGGCATCGTGGATGCCGCTGCCTCTGGAGTGCCGGCCTTGGCGAACGAGGACGTTGTAGACGCAGTTGCCGCGAATCTCGCGCAGCCCCGTCGCGCCCGCACCGAGGCCGGCGAGGTCGAGCAGCATGAGCTCGACCGCCAGGTGGAGGCCGCCCGGTTCGTGATGGAGGCCCGTGCTGCCGCCGTGTCGCCGTTCCGGTCGCTCCGCATGGCCCGCATCGAAGCCCCAGGAGCCGGCGGCTAATGGGGCTCCTCTCCAAAATGCTCGGGCCGTCGCGGAGTCGCTTGCAGGCGACGATCGACGCACAGAAAGCCGCAATCTCCACCATGATTGCGGCGAAGTACGACGCCGCCCAGACGACCGAGCTAAACAAGCGGCATTGGGCCAGTGCCGACCACTACTCGGCCGACGCGGCCCTCTCGCCGGAGGTCCGCCGCCGGATTCGGAACCGTGCCCGGTACGAGATTGCCAACAACTCGTATGCGGCCGGCATCGCCTCGACGTGGTCGAACGACCTGGTGGGAACCGGCCCACGGCTCCAGCTCGATCTCGGGCCGGACGTGGACCCGGATGCCGTTCGGGCTGTGGAAACCGCGGTCTACGATTGGTCGGTGAACGTCGATCTGGCCAAGAAGCTGCGGATCGCGAAGACCAGCAAGATTTCGGACGGCGAGGTATTCGGCCTCAAGACGAACAACGGCCGCCGGCAGGGGGTGCAGCTCGACGTGAAGCTCGTCGAGGCCGACCAGGTCATGTCGCCGGAGGGGTTCCCTACCGAAACCGACGTTGATGGCGTGCGGTTCGACCAGGACGGCAACGCCACGGAATACTGGTTCTCCAAGCACCACCCAGGTTCGCTGACGCCGGGATTCGTGCTGGACGGCCGATGGGTCGATTCGGAGTACGTCTGCCACTGGTTCCACGCCACCCGGCCGGGCCAGCATCGCGGCGTTTCGGAGATTGCCCCGGCCCTCGAGCTGTTTGCCCTGCTGCGGCGATACACGCTCGCGGTCGTGACGGCCGCCGAGACTGCGGCCAACTTTGCGGCCATCCTCAAGACGACGATGCCAGCCGAAGGTGGCGGCGCGGCCCAGCTCGAAACGCTGGAGACCATGCCGATCGTGCGGGGCATGGCCGTGGCGGCTCCGGACGGGTGGGAGCCCGTCCAGATGAAGGCCGAGCATCCCACGGCCAGCCACGACGCATTCGTGCGGCGGCTCCTCAACGAGATCGCCCGCTGCCTCGATATGCCCTACATCGTGGCCGCGATGGACTCCAGCACGGCGAATTACTCGTCGATGCGGGGCGACTACCTCGTGTACCGCAAGCGGATCGCGATTGAGCGGAACGACATGGAGCGGGTGTTTCTCGACCCCCTGCTCCTCGCATGGCTGGACGAGGCCGTGGACGTTGGCGGCGTGATCCCCCGCGGCCTGCCGCCGTTCGCGGCCTGGAATTGGACGTGGACGTGGGACGGCTTCGAGCACGTCGATCCGCTCAAGGAAGCCGACGCCGATGCGGCCATGGTGGCGGCCAACATGGCCAGCCTGGCGGAGGTCTGTTCGAAGCGCGGCCGCGATTGGCGGGTCGTGCTTCGGCAGCGTGCCGCCGAGAAGCAGCTTGAATCCTCTCTTGGCATCGAGCCCGCACCGCCGGCGCCGGCGACGAGGCCACAGCCGCAGGAGCAAAACGCATGAATCGCATTTCGCTTTCGACTGAGCTGCGTATCGAGGCGTCCGAGCCCGGCAAGGTGCCGACGTTTGAACTGGTCGCCTACACCGGGGCGTCGATCCGCCAGGGGTGGAGCCGCAACCCGCTCGTGGTTGACCTGCAGGGCATGAATACGGCCAAGGCGTCGATCCCGATTCTGTGGGCTCACGAGCGGTCGCTGGATGCCGTGATTGGCCGCTCGACTGAGATCGTGAACGACGGGTCGCAGCTCGTTATTCGCGGCGAGCTGCTGGCCGAGGGCGAGATCCCCGAAAAGATCGCCCGCCTCGCGCGGGCCGGCATCCCATTGCAGGCGTCCATCGGTGCCGACGCCGGCAACATCGAAAACGTCAATTCCGGTGGGGTCGTGGCCGTGAACGGCCGCGAGTTCGCCGGGCCTGTGTCGGTGGTTCGTGCCTCCGATCTGCGGGAGACGAGTGTGGTCCTTTTTGGTGCGGACGCCAATACGTCCGCGGCGATCGCTGCCGAAGCGAATGAGGGTGTTTCTATGAGCGAGCAGCTCAACGAGAAGCCCGTCGAGGCCGCCGCGCCGCAGACGGAAGCCGCGACGATCGTCGCCGCGGAGCAGAAGGTTGAGGCTCCGGCCGTGACCGCCGAGGACATTGCCAACCGGGTCTTCGAGAAGATTCGGGCCGAGCGGCTGGCCGAGGTCCGTGCCGAGCGCCCCAAGGCTCCTGCCGTTCACGTCGTTGACGTGGCCGCGGCCAGCGAGCCCAAGGTGATCGAAGCGGCCCTCTGCCTGGCCGGCGGCCTGCCGGGGGTGGATCGGCTGTACGACGGCAAGACCCTCGAGGCTGCCGATCGGCGTCGTGGCCACACGTCGCTGGGCGAGGTGCTCATCGAGGCCGCTCGTGCCAACGGCTACCAGGGATCGGCTCGCATCTCGGCGGGCAATATCCGCGAGGTGCTGGCGAGCGGTTTCGCAACCCACTCCATCAGCAACGTGCTGGCGGCGACCTACGGGAAGTTCCTCCTCCAGGGCTTCACGGCGGTCGAGAGCAACTGGGACATGATCGCGTCGGTTCGCTCGGTCTCCGATTACAAGTCGGTCACTGGCGTTCGCGTGACGGGCGGCTTCGAGTTCGACGAGGTTGGCAACGGCGGTGAGCTCAAGCAGGCCGAGGCCGGCGACGAGACCCGTTCGATCAAGGCCAACCTCTACGGCCGCATGTCCAGCATCACGATGGTTGACATCGTGAACGACGATCTCGGTGCGTTGAGCGTGGTCCCGCAGCGGCTCGGCCGTGGTGCGGCGATCAAGCTCAACAAGGTGTTCTGGTCGGAGTTCGAGTCGAGCAACGCCACCTACTTCGCGAAGGAAACGGCCGGCAGCGGCAACGCCCTTTCGATCGGGTCGCTGAAGACGGCTGCGGCTTCCTACCGGAAGCTCAAGGACGGCGACGGCAACCCGCTCGGCATCTCGCCGGCGATGCTGCTCGTGTCGCCGGAGAACGAGATCACCGCTGCCGAACTGATGAGCGGCTCGCTGCTCATCACCGGCGAGAACTCGACCCGCACGAACGTCAACGTTCTGGCGGGCCGCTACCAGGTGGTCGCCAGCTCCTACCTCACCAGTGCTTCGACGTGGTGGCTCGTGGCCAACCCCGGCGAGCTGCCGGCGATGGAGGTGGCCTTCCTGCAGGGTCAGCGGACGCCGACCGTGCAGCAGGCCGAAGCCGACTTCGACACCCTGGGCATCCAGGTGCGGGGTCACTTCTCCTTCGGCGTGGCCAAGGCCGAGTCGAAGGGTGCCTACCGGATGGCGACGGCCTGAACGGCGTGATGTTCAACGTGCCCGGCGGCGGGAGCCCAAGCCCGCCGCCGGGGTTCCGATCTCTCAATTTCCAGAACCAAGAAAGCTAGGTGATCTAAATGGCTCGTTTCGTGCAGGAAGGGGAGGCGATCGACCACACCCCCAGCTCGGCCCTCGTGGCCGGCAAGATCGTGGTGCTCGGCTCGGTTGGCATCGGCATCGCCCAGACGGCGATCGCTGCCAACGTGAAGGGCTCGCTCATCGTCGATGGCGTGATCGAGCACGCCAAGGCGTCGGGTGCGGTGACGGCGTTCGCGAAGGTCTACTACGACTCCACGAACGACGTGCTCACCACGACCTCCAGCGGCAACACGCTGGCCGGCTACGCGGTGCAGGCACAGGCTTCCGGTGACGCTACGGCGACCATCAAGCTGATGAAGGCCTAGTCGAGGTCGCGCGCACGGGCCGGGGGTCGGGCAGCGTCACTACGCCGCTCGCCCCCGGCCCCGGTGGGCCAGGAGCAGAGCCGTGCAGGATTTGATGGCAAAGGCCGAGGCGTGGTTTGAAGGCCAGCGGCGGGAGCATCTCTCCGTCCTGGTTGACTACCAACCTAAAGTCGGATTGCCGCGGTCCTGCAAGGCAACGCTCGTGACCGGCCGGTGGGAGGCCATCGACAAGGCCGGCAACATGGTTCGGATGGAGACACGGGATTTTTTCATTCACCGCTCTGAGCTGCAGCAGGATCCGAAGCGCGGCGACCGGGTGGTGGTGACGGAGAACGGGGCAAGCAAGAGCTACGAGGTTTGCGTGCCGGACGGCTCGCAAAACGCATGGCGGTGGGCAGACCGCTCGGAGTCGATTCGCAGGATTCACACGATGGCCGTCGCAGGCTCCACCGCAACGCCGAACGAAACGCTCCTGGTGCGGGCGGTCGGTGTGTCGAGCGCGGCCAGCATCACAGACGCCCAGATCGTGGCCCAGCTTTCGCTCGATCTCGGAACCAACCGCGTCGTGTCGAAGCAGCTCGCCCCGGCGTCGGCCTACGTCTACGTCGTGCTGCCAGTGAGCATGGGAGAGCCGAGTATTTCGATAAACGGGTTCCCAACGTCTGCCTGGGAGATCACGACCAGGTCGATCACGTTCTCCGGCCAGGCCGCCCGGCCCTACAACGTGTTCCGCTCAACCTACGCCGTCACCGGCAGCCTCAAGCTCGAGGTGGCGTGATGGCGAAGATCCCCGGCGTCAACGTCATCGCCCCGGTCGTGCCGTTCGACACGGCCGACGTGCATCCCTCCCATGATGCCCGCTACGGACGCGGCGGCTACCGGACGGTGGCCACGCTGGCCGATCGGGACGCCATCCCGGCTCCACGCCGCGAGGCCGGAATGCTGGTGTTCGTGGCGGCCGATGAATCGACGTGGCGGCTGGCCGCCGACCTGACCGCGTGGGAGCCGTTCACTGCCGGCGGCGGTGCGGTGGAGCTGGCATTTGCCGGCGGTGCGGTCGATCCGCTCATCCTCACGATCACCCAGCAGGTACAAGAATGACCACGCCAGCCACGTTCCAGACCCGTGTCTCGTTCGACCACGTCCGCAACACGGCCGCCGGCTTCACGACCGCGAATCCCGTGCTCGGGTACGGCGTCATCGGCCTGGAGACCGATAGCGGCAAGATCAAGGTGGGCAACGGAACGACGGCCTGGTCATCCCTGCCCTACTCCGGCGGCGGTCCGGTCGAGTGGTCCGCGATCACCGGCAAGCCCTCGACGTTCACCCCGGCGACACATACGCACGCGATTGCCGACGTCACCGGGCTCCAGACGGCCCTCGACGCGAAGGCCACTCCGGCGGACGTGACTGCGGCGGTTTCCAGCGTCATCGACGCAGCCCCGGCCGCCCTCGACACGCTAAACGAGCTGGCCGCGGCCCTGGGCGACGACGCCAACTTCGCCTCGACCGTGACGACTGCCCTCTCGGCCAAGGCCCCGCTCGCGAGCCCGACGTTCACCGGGACCGTTTCCGGCGTCACGAAGGCAATGGTGGGGCTCGGCAACGTGGATAACACGTCCGACGCCAGTAAGCCCATCAGCACGGCCACCCAGACCGCCCTGGACGCCAAGGCGGCCGCAACCCATACCCACGTCATTGCCGACGTGACGGGGCTCCAGACGGCCCTGGACGGCAAGCAGGCAGCCGGCAGCTACGCGTCCTACGACCAATCCCTCAACACCACTGACGCGGTGACGTTCGACTCCGTGTCGCTGCCCAACGCCACGCAGATCACCGTCGGCTCGTTCGACAACTCGACGGGCGGGGCAAGCGGCCTGTCGCTTATCTGTGCCGTTGGGTACGAACTCAACTGGCAGGGCGGGCGGCTGAAGAACGTCTACAACAACGCAACGCAGACGATCCACGTTGATTCCCCGATCCAGTTCCACGCGGGCGTGCTGCCGAAGATCGTGGCCCTTGGCACCGGCGGCGGGAGTATGCCGACCGACGCATCGCTGGGCGAAATCTTCACGGCGACAGCGGATGCCAATACGCTGATCGAAAACCCGACGAACCCCGTAGACGGCAAGACGATCCGCTGGAAACTCTCGCAGGACGCGACCGGCGGGCGGGTCTGGACGCTCGGAACAAAGTTTAACATCCCCTCCTCCGCGTCCTCGCCGCTTCCTTGGTCAACGGCCGCAAACAAGACCGATCTTCTGGCCGCGACCTACGACGCTGGTCGTGACAAGTGGGACATCATCGCCTTCGTACCGGGATACTAAATAGATGGCAACGCTGTACTACAACAACGCGACGAGTGACGGGAACTGGGCGACCGTCCCGACGGCCGCGACCGGCTTTTTTGTGATAGATAAAACCGACTCCACTCCAGTATCTTTTCTGGAAAACTCAACGGCCACTGTGGGCGAAGTGATCTTTGAGTTTGATAGTGATGGGTCGGTCGCAGAAGGCAACGTGGCTGTTCCAATCGGTGCCGACGCCGCCGCAGCGGCAGCATCGCTGACTGCGGTTGTCAATGCTAACACCGCAAACGCCGCAGTGACGGCAACTTTAGTGGATGTGCCGGGCGGAGAAATGCGGATATATCTGGTCGCCAATTCGACCGGCTCCGCTGGCAACAACATCAGCATGAACCCGCAATCGTGGCTCATTTCCGGTTGGTCTGGCGGAATGGGCGGCGGCACCGATACGAACTGGTGGACGGACGAGGCTTGCACAATCCCGGCGACGAGCCTGCCGACGAGCAGCGACAGCGTAGTGGTGACAGGGTCGCTCTCGCAAAACACCAGCGGCAGCGAGCCGACGGTGGTGGACTTCACGATGAGTGGCGGGAACTGGTCTATCGCCATCACTGTGACCGGCACGGCGACGTTCAACGGCTCAACCTCTGTCGCGTACAATTACGGCACCATTACGGGCAACGTGACGTTCGACGGTGCGACTGCGTCGAACGACTATACGATTGGCGAGGGAACAGTTGTTGGCAACGCGACGTTCCAGAACGGGGCGAATAACCTCTCGCAGATCAACGGCAACGCGACGTTCCTCAACGGCAGTGCGAATCTATCA
>Ga0315900_10005059_pt1 | contig 18270 bp, 15 predicted proteins | sample LakEriMetagenome_FD_203521 | JGI IMG/M metagenome (GOLD analysis project Ga0315900, IMG submission 203521) | Freshwater fungal communities from buoy surface, Lake Erie, Ohio, United States - Buoy 12 MA114 | ecosystem: Environmental > Aquatic > Freshwater > Lake > Lake biofilm | place: USA: Lake... | reverse complement strand
CTGTCTTCGCCGCAGCCCTCGTGGTCGTGGCTTCTTGCAACGCACAGGACAACAAATCATCAAACACCAAAATGAGCAGCACAATCGATTCGGTCAGCTACGGACTTGGCGTAGCCATTGGAAACAACTTGAAGGGCAGTGGTTTCGATTCACTTAAAATCGAAATTCTTGCTCAGGCTTTGACGGATGTGTACGCCGGCAACGCTACCATGAAGCAGGAGGATGCTGATCGTATCATACAGGGCTTTATGATGGAGAAAGAGCGCGCCAAGGGCTCCGAGAACCTGAACAAAGGACAGGCATTCCTGGAGGAGAACAAGAGCAAGTCTGGCGTGAAAGTAACTGCCAGTGGCCTTCAGTACATCGTTATGAAGGAAGGAAACGGAGCTAAGCCAGGTCTGAACGATAAGGTTACCACCCATTACCACGGAACATTGACCGACGGAACAGTTTTCGACAGCTCTGTTGAGCGTGGTCAGCCTGCCAGTTTCCCTGTTAGTGGCGTTATTCCCGGTTGGACAGAAGCCCTTCAATTGATGAGTGTAGGTTCCAAGTGGAAGCTGTTTCTGCCATCAAATCTCGCCTACGGTGAGCGTGGTGCTGGAGGAAAGATAGGTCCAAATGCAGTCCTCGTATTTGAGGTGGAACTACTTTCGATCGACAAGTAATCATTGATTCAGATGATCAACACTGGGGGCCTTTCTGGCCCCCTTTTTTTGTGGATAAAGGGCAGTGGGAATCCGACTTCCTGAGCCATAATTGTTAAATTTGGCATGCTTTTTACTGTTCCCGGATTCCTTTTCACCGCATGTCGATTGATTAGGTAAAAGGATAGGATTTATGCGAGCCATGTTTCAACCATTCTTCGCCATTATACCTCTGATGACATTGTTTATCGGACTTTCATTGAATGCAATGGGGCAGGAGCCGGATCGGCGGGGCACGATTGAGTTCATCAACCAAATGCTTTCACCGGATACATACGTTGACCTGGATCAAGGAACTTTGTTCGCTGAATTTCGTGATTCAACGGGGCAGGTGATTCGAAAGGACCGAGTGGAAATCCCCGATTTCGGCGAAGTCATCGAATTTGAATACGAGTCTGGATTGTTGTGTATTCCCTGCAGCAAGTACATTCCTGGATGTGTTACCCGCGAGCTCGTGCTTCAAAAGGTTAGACGCGGCTACGATCGTTTCAGCATTCCATTGTCTGGCCCAGAGGAGTACGAACCCCTTCGAAAGGCATTCGATCATTTGTTTAAAATCTTAACTGTAGGGGGGTACCGTGAGACGGTTATTTTTAACTGAACTTTTCTGTGTGTTCATGTTCTGCAGCGCCTTCGCTCAGATCCCTGATCCCGTTCTTTCCAATGAATCATTGAAGCGGGGAATGATTTATTTTGGTCAGGGAAATAAGAAGGATGCTTTGAAGTACTTCCAGATGGCGATTGACGCCGACTCGACCAATTATGATGCGTGGATCAAGCGTGGCTTTACACGCGGAGCATTGGAAGATTTCAGTGGTGAGATTTCAGACTACACATTCGTTATTGCAAAAGACCCCTCGCATGTGCATGCATACATTTCCCGAGGTAGTGCCTTTAGGCGGCTCGGTAACCTATCGCAGGCCATGTCTGATTTTAACCGGGCCTTGGAAATAGATCCTGAAAATCAGGAAGCCTACAACAACAGAGGATTCGTCTATAAGGCACAGGGAAATATGGAGCAGGCTTGTCAGGATTGGAATTCTTCTCGAAAACTCGGGAATCCCGAAGCTAAAGTCATTTTAAAAAACAATTACTGCAAATGACCCGTATGCGCAGATTCAGGTTCTGGGGTGTTTCGTTGCTTTTAGCTCTTGGTTTCTTTTTGTCGATCGGCTCGCAAATCAAGCCTGATGAATATGACCTGAATAAGTGTTTGTTCAAGTACAAGTCCGAATGGTCAAGGCCATGCCTTCAATGCAAGGATTATTCGAAAAGTTACCGTGCCTATTTCCGAAATGTATGTGAAGAAGTGTTGGAGGTGAAACTGGCTGCTCAGGAAAAAGACCGCCGCTGGAAAACCTATACGTTCCGTGAAGTGCAACCGGGCGACAGCCTCGTAGCATATGCCTGTAAGGGGACTGGTAAATACCTCTATTGGGTGAAGAGGCCGGATGATTTACAGTACGTTTTTCCTACAGATGAGGAAATCAACGAATCGTTTTCCGACTAAGCATTTTTGATGCGTTGATACCGGTTGAATACACCGGTGCCATACAATGCGAAGTCATACCTGATTGGATCTGTCGAGTCCAATGTCCGTAACCTGTGGGTAAGTTCGGTTACAGCTTTCCAGTCATCCTGTTTCCTATTTAACAGGCCCAGTTCGCGCGCCACAGTACCCGAGTGCAGATCCAACGGAATGTACAAGGCTGAAGGTGGAATTTTGTTCCAAATTCCAAAATCGACTCCACGATTGTCTTTCCGCACCATCCAGCGCAGAAACATATTGATCCGTTTGGCAGAACTGTTTCGCAAGGGGTCTGCGAAGTGTTTTCCCGTCCGGACTTGTGGCCTGTAGCGCATGAATTTTTGCCTTACGCTTGATATGGTTGCTCCCATATCAGCATCGGATTCCTGAAAAGACGTACTGAAACAGCCTTCCAGTCCCTGCTCAGTGTTGTAGAGCTGCTGCAAGGCCTTCATGAAATAGCAAAGGTCTACGCCATTGAAAGTGCGATGTACGTAGCTGTTGAAGCGCTTTCTCTCCTGGATGGAGTGCTCCTGAATGAACGAAAACGGAGCCATGTCCATTCGCTCAACGAGTTCAAGTGCGTTCTTCAATATGACTGGCCGTTGTCCCCAGGCAATCGTTGCGGTGAGAAACCCGGCGATTTCAATATCCTCCTTTTTCGAAAACCGATGGGGGATGGAAATCGGATCATCCTCAATGAACTCTGGCCTGTTGAAACGGTCAGCCTGTTCATCTAAGAAAGTTCGAAGTTGCTCCGGTGTTTGCACGTAGCGAAGGTATATGAGCTTAGGCTAAAATGCCCGAGGGCCGCTTTTGGCGACCCTTCGGGTCCGGCATCACTCCGGCCGGAACGACAAAACCCTGATGCTGCCAAACTACACAGGCTGTAATCCTTTTGCCATGGACAGTGACATTCAAGTTTCGGACTCTTTCAGGAAGATAATAAAGCCGGCATGGTTCAGGGTTTAGTATAAACTATTGAATTTCAATGGTTGGTATTGGACAGCGTCAGCCCGAAGTCAGTTGTTTGATTGTGTGCTGTTGAAACTTTTCACGTGGTCACAAGCAAATTCATTGTATCGATTTGAAAATAAGGGATTTCGAATTCAGTTGTCTAAAAAGATTTTAACCAATCATTGTTTTCCATTTTCGGCTTCGTTGATTTGAGCGCATGATAACCAGAAGGCAAGAATCGACACTATTCAATGCGGTGATTGAGCGTCTCACGCAATCGGAAATCACCGCCATGAACGACCGGAGCAGCCCGGTTTTGAAATCGAATGACTTTCGTTCATTACTCGGTGGGACTCCTGTTAGAATTAACTCTGCTAATCAAGAGCATGCCGTAATCAAACCGGCAGCAAAGGATGAAATGCACATTCTGGGTCGTTTTTTCAGACTTGCGTATGTCGTATCGTCTTGTCAAATACAAGCTGGCAAGCAGCCTGATTCGACAGATGCTGTGGACAGGTTGGTCATGTTTGAATACGCATGGATATTGCTGGAACGGCTCGAGTTTCGAAAAGCACGCCCCGAGGCTTTATTACAAATCAGCGAATTACTCCTGAACTGGTGCTCAACTGTTCAATTACTAGAGCAGATCCAGTTGCTGCATGGATTCCGATATCGAATCTATTTGTGTGCGGGCAAGTTGGAGGATGCTAAATCCAGCGCTGATTATGAGAGCGAAATTGCTATTCTGACTAAATCGACTCGTCAACTTGAGTTGTTGATCACTACAGCAATCGGGCGTGGTGTGTTTGGGTGTTTGGGTGATCCGCACTTCATGTCCGATTTGGCCATGTGGGCTGATGATCGATTCGTATTTGAAATCCAGTCGGATTATTTCGATTTTTTGGTTCAGCTTGTTCGGTTTATCAAGAGTAGGGTGCATTCGGAGCCTGATGTAGATTCCGGTTTTGAGGAATTGGTCCGAATTATGTCGCGCCCGGGCCTGATAAGACACATTAAACGCTCTCCTTTCCGTACAGCAGTACCATTTGCCTGGCCACATGTTAGGGATGTTCATGGGTTGGATGAGTTTGGATTTCATCAAACATGGTCGGCTTGCCATCCGCTCTGGTCTTTCCTTGCCGAATGGCATGTCCACAAACTGTTACTGAATGGTCAGTTTGATACTGCGCTACGCTGGACTCCATACTTGAATCAATCCGGGGTAAGCGCGTTTCAGAGTCTATATTTCCACGTGTCTGCCATACTGTTCAGCGGAAAGTTTAGGGAGTCAAGAGTCTTGATGCTGGAGTGGCGCAAGTATCAACCTCAAAATCCGATGGAGGATTTTACCCTCCGAATAATGGAATTACGTATCCATTGGAACAAGACCGAGTGCGACTTTCTCAGTGCACGCATTGAAGCGCTGCGTAAGTACGCGGAAAGACATCATCATGAATCAGGCTTTCGTGATTTTTACGGGCTGTTCGTTCGTTTGTTATCGTGCCTTTCACGAAGTTGGTTCGATTTCGCACAATTCAAGGAAAGGCATGAACAAGACCTGGAGCGTCTGAAGAGGGCACAGGCTCAGGAATACGATGACCCTGTTTTTGCCTATGAGCCCTGTTGGATTTTCTTTGATCAGAAACGCTTTGAAGTCCCTGTTCGAGGCCCATATTGAGCGGGCAACAGGTACCCGATAAGCACGATTTATCCATACCTTTATAACTAAATAAATCAGCCCTATTGGTATGCGCAATTTCTCCTACACTCGCCTTGGCCTGTTTCTGCTGTTCTGCTTACCCGGATTTATGTCTTTTGGGAACACGGAAAGATTCAATGGATTCAGGGTACTAACTTCCAATGCGGATGGTAAAACGGTGATGGAGTTTACGATGAACTCTTATTCACTTATGGCTGCACCCGGACTAAAGGGTTTTTCTGTAATAAAGGCTGGGGGTGGAGCAGCGCTGTTAGAAGCCGGTGCTCCCGATTTGCTGCAGTTTTCTGCATCTCTCGTGATCCCTGATCTCGGAAATATGCGGTTTCGAATCCTTGAGTCAGAAACGGTTCTCATGCAGGATATCCATCTTGCGCCTTCCAAGGGAAATCTTCCTCGCACGATTAATCCTGCCGATGTGCCGTATCAGTTTGGGGCTCCTTATTCTGCCGATGCCTGGTATCCTTCCAATCAGGTTGCTATGCGTACACCATACATCTTTCGGGATCTCCGCGGCCAAGCCATGTCGGTCAGTCCTTTCCGCTACAATCCGGTTCGGAAGGAACTGGAGGTGACAAAACGTTTGATTATTGAAGTGTATCCAGACGATTCAGCCCTTCCAGGTGTCAATGAAATCATGCGGTTAGAAGCTCAGCCGGTATTGACTTCGGACTTTATGCCATTGTACGAGCGTCGCTTCATCAATTTACCTTGGGTTCAGTACCAACCTTCGCCTGAGAACAGCAAGATGCTGGTGATTTGTCATAACGCTTGGATGCCGCTCATGCAGCCATTCGTAAACTGGAAGCGCCAGCGTGGAATGGAGGTTGAATTGGTAGATGTGACAACCGCTGGTTCTAGTGCGGCAGGCATCAGTCAGTTCATATCATCGCGTTATCAATCCGACAGCATATCCTTTGTTTTGCTGGTTGGGGATGCTGCCTATTGCCCGACGCCTACGCCGAATGGAGATGCGGCTGATCCTTCTTATGGGTTTATCGTAGGTGCAGATGCCTACGCTGAAGTATTTATCGGACGATTTTCTGCAGAAAGCGACGCGGATGTGATTACACAGGTGCAACGCACTATCGCCTACGAACGCGATGCTTCTCCCGCAGACGTTTCAATCGGGAGGGGAGTGGTGATCGGGAGCGACCAAGGGCCCGGAGATGATAATGAAATGGATTGGGAGCATGCAGTGAATATGCGAACTGATCTTCTGGCGTTCACCTACACGGATGTAGCTGAGTTGTATGATGGCACCCATTCGTCCACCATCGATGCTGCAGGTGATCCGGGCCCTGCGGATCTCTTTAATCTATTTCAGCAGGGAATCGGTGTGATGACATACACGGGCCATGGCAGTTCTACATCGTGCTCTACGACCGGTCTCTCCAACGGAGACGTGCAAAATATGACTAACACAGGACGCCTGCCGTTCATTTGGTCCGTTGCTTGCGTCAATGGCGATTTTGCGAGTCCTGGCTCGGGTCCATGCTTTGCTGAGACTTTTCTGCGGGCACAGGTCAATGGACAAGCGACCGGCGCCGTAGCTACATTGATGTCATCCATAAACCAAAGTTGGAATCCGCCCATGGACGCACAGGACGAAATGGTGGATCTGTTGGTACAGGCTGTACCGGGACATCAGAAATTCACTTTCGGCGGTATATCGGTCAACGGTTGCATGCACATGAACGATCAGTATGGACAGGCAGGCGATGATATGACAACAACTTGGCATTGTTTCGGTGATCCATCCCTGCTGGTTCGAACTGAGGCGCCCACCGCCATGGCCGTATCGCATCCCCCGGTATTGATTTCGGGTTCGGATTCCTTGTCCGTTCTCTGCAGTCGGTCCGATGCATTGATTTCACTTACACATTCCTCCGGTTCCATGGGCTTATCGGTCGCTGGTGTTGGTCCGGTTGTTTTTTCGTGCCCAGGGTTGATCGCACCTGATACACTTTGGATTACCGTTACCGCTTTCAACGCCCAAACTTATGTAGGCTATGTCTTGGTCATTCCGGCCGGTGTACCGTATTTGGACGGTGATTTATCCGGACTGATTGAAACCGGAACACAGGTAAATGGTCAGGTCGACTTCAATGAGTCGATTACCCAGGACATTGTGTTGGATAATTTTGGATCGGCCGATGCCACAGCGGTAGCAATAAGCGTCACCACAACCGATCCTTACATCAGCATCACCTCCGCTTCAATTCAACCCTTGCCTGTAATCGCTGCGGGGAGTTCGGTTACTTTGGCTCAAGCATTCGGTTTTGATGTGGCGAATGGTGTCCCGGATCAACATCCTGTGACGTTTCAAATCAGTTGCATTGATGGTGCTGGATCGGTCTGGGCAAGTACAACCGGTTTAATTGTTAATGCACCTGCTCCTGTATTTGGTCCGATTTCGGTTAATGATTCCCAAGGTGGTAATGCCAATGGGCTGCTGGAAATCGGTGAAACGGCTACGCTTGAATTCAGCTTACAGAATGCAGGTCACAGTATCCTGCCTGCAGGGTCTGTATTGATCAGTTCTTCTTTTCAATCGCTGACTTTGTTGTGCGGCGGAACCCTTTCGCATCCGGATGTTTTGCCCGGTCAATCGGTGCAATTGACCTGTCAGGCTTCGCTCACTGGAAATGTCGCTATTGGAACAACCTTCGGTGTAGATGCTGCTCTCCTGAACACTGCCTATCCGCAACAAGCCAGTTTTTCGCTTAGTGCCGGAGAGATTCTCGAGGATTTTGAGACAAATGATTTTACCCGATTCGCCTGGAATATGGCTGGCAACCAACCTTGGGTCACAACCAATCTGCAACCATATCAAGGAACCACCTGCGCTATGAGTGGAGTTATCACCGACAATGAGAGCAGTGAATTGAACATCAGTCTGCTTTCACTGGCGGATGATTCTGTTTCCTTCCATTATCGGACCTCCACTGAGCAGGGCTGGGATTTCCTCCGCTTTTTCGTTGATGGTATTCAACAAGGTCAATGGAGTGGCATCGCTCCATGGCAGTATGCATCATTCGCTCTCCCTGCCGGACAGCACGACCTGCGCTTCGTTTATACCAAAGATGATATTGTCAGTGCTGGTGATGACCGGGTCTGGCTGGACAATATACGGTTGCCGTTTGGAACAACTATTTCGGGATTGTCGGACGCTGCTTCAACTGCCGCTCAATTAATGGTGTATCCAAATCCTGGAAGCGGCTTGTTTCGTGTTTTGGCATCAGACTTTAATGCAGAGCGCTGGATGCTTTCGGATCTTACGGGTCGAATCGTTCTAACTGGAAACAGCTCCGGTATGAACGGAAATGAAATCCAGATAGATGGATCCATTTTGCCTTCGGGTCATTATCTATTAGGACTTTACGGAACGCAAGGTAGGAGGCAGGCTCGAATATGCGTTGTGAATCCCTGAGGAGTGCAGGGGTTTGGAACATAGTTGCCTCAATTGGACGGGAGGCAAAAGTGAAGTTCAGCTTTTGACGAAGTGAATCGTGTACGTTACCGTTGACATGATTGTCGAGTCATAAAACGATTCTTCCAACTTGAGATTGGCGTTTGTCAGTTCGAGTATGGTATAGGTTGCCTCAGAATTGCTGCCTGGCTCCAAAACGAGCAGATTTTGGTTGTTAGCAGAAGCCCAAACACCTGTTTCAATGATTTGTGGATTTCCAACCTGGCATTTAGTTGGGCCCTCGTCAATCGAATAGGTGTAATTGCTGTTGTAGTTAAAGATATTGTCAAGTTCGCATGTAGAAAAGAGAGCAGCTGTACTGTCTGTTCCGTTGATGAGAAAGTTGGTAATGCGCCACCCATTGCTGGTAAGCAAATCGAATTTCGTTCGCTGAGGTTCGTTCTCAGATTCATCCTCTTTTTTGCAACCGAATATCAGCGTTAATACGAGTAGTGGAAGTAGTCATCGTAAGCCTAAGCTTAGGTTTTTCATGACATGCTGGATGACAAATCGAGGTAAAAAAAAGTAAGACAGGTGAACGATTATTCATCGTCGAAAGGGATCAGGATTTCCCTTTTTCTCCAACGAAGTGGTCCTTTTCATCGCGAAACAGTACGTTGAAGGTGGTGAGACTGCCGTAAATGCGGGTCAGATATTGCTGAAGATTAATTTTTTCCTCTTCATTCAATCCTTCATGCGCATTGATGCGTTGCTCCATCACCCGAAGTCTGTCTCGCAGCATGATGATTTTATTGAAAAACACATCGATGGGTACTTCCTTGGGTTGAAGTCCACCTTTTCCGGGTTGTAAAATCAGTTTTCCACCAATCCAGCGGTCGCCCATCGGAACCGTCTCCTGTAGGTCGCTGTGCCGTTTGATGATATTGGTGAGGATCCGTTCAACCTCCGATAAACTCACGAGATCAGTCTCCGGTTCGGCTGCATCCAGCACCTCCAATGCATTGTAGTTCCGGGAGATTTCCACCCGGCCTTTTTCCATGAAAACAACGGAATACGTTTTTCCCTTGACATTGATGACCACACCTGTTCCGAATTCAGGGTGTCGGACTCGTGATCCTATTCCAAGTTCTCCTTCGTACATGACTGTATATTTGTAGTACTTGCAAAACTAATCAATCAGATTCATGCGCTTGAAAATACACCCCCTCAACCCCGAAGTCCGGAAGATCGCTCAGGTAGTGGAGGTGCTACGGAAAGGCGGGATCGCTGTCATTCCTACGGATACGATTTATGCCTTTGTGTGCGATCTGAATCAATACCGTGGATTCGAAAAAATTTGTCGCTTAAAGGATGTGCGCCCCGACAAGGCGCATTTTTCACTCCTCTGCGCTGATCTCGGCAACATCAGTTCGTATACCAAGCCATTTGACCGTAGCACCTATAAACTACTGAACAAAGCCCTGCCAGGGCCCTATACGTTCATTTTGGAAGCTGGAAGCGAAGTCCCTTCTTTGTTTCGATCGCGTAGGAAAACCATAGGGCTTAGGGTTCCTGACCATGCGATTGTGATGGCTTTGATTGCCGAGTTGGGAAATCCGCTCGTAGCGACCTCGTTGCACGACGAGGACGAGCTCATGCAATATCCAACCGATCCCGATGAAATCGTTCAACGCTGGGATCACCATGTGGAACTCGTGGTGGATGGTGGTCTGGGTAACCTGGTTCCAAGTACGGTAGTTGATTGTACAGGTGATGAGCCCGTGCTGGTCAGAGAGGGTGCTGGCGATAGCTCTATACTGCTTTGAGTCAGGACTCCCCGCCAATCTCTCGGTAAGCCTGGCCGAAATAATTGGGAAGTGTTCCCGGAGTCATTGTCAGGATATGCTCCTCGCGTGCATAAATGTCAGCGGCAAGTCCGTGTACGTATACACCCGTTAAAACGGCCCGCATCGCCGAATGTCCCGATGCCAGCAGGCCACAAATCAAGCCGGTCAATACATCGCCTGAGCCCCCCTTTGCAAGTCCGTTGTTTCCAGTGGGATTGAAATACAACTGTCCGTCGGGGCAGGCGATGCAGGTGAAGCGTCCCTTCAAAGCGACAAAGCAACCATATCGCTTTGCAAAAGAACGAAGGGCTTCGGTACGCTCAAATGGATTGGCTATGCGGCCTACAAGCCGCTCAAATTCTCCCGGATGCGGTGTTAAGATGGTTCCTGCGGGCATGAATTGCAACCAGGTAGGATTTTCAGCCAGGATATTCAATCCATCGGCATCGATTACCATGGGCCCTGAAAAGTCCTGGAGCAAACGTTTCAGCACATTGGCGGTTTGCGGGTCTGTGCCTGTGCCGGGACCAAATCCGATTGCGGAGTAAAGTTCCGGTTTGATGATTTCTGATAAACGGTCCGAGCATTCATCCGGTGAGACCATGGCTTCAGGAGCAGCAGTTTGCACAGGAATCAGGCAATCGGACGGGCAGCGAAGCGTTACGCGCCCTGCACCACTGCGTAGACAAGCCTGCGTTGCCAGTAAGGATGCTCCACATTTTCCTCTGCTGCCCGCTATCATCAGGGCATGGCCGAAGGTGCCCTTGTGCCCGAAAACAGGCCGTTCTGGTTGCAAGGCGGAGATATCCGGATGACTCGGTATAAATCCGATTGCAGGAGCACCCGCAAGGCAATCAGGGTCAAGTCCGATGTCAAGGAATTGCCAGTTGCCACAAAATACTTCGTACTCAGGATAGAACAATGCTTGACGGGGTGCACCAAGGCAAAGCGTTACCCAGGCTTTTATAACCGAATCCGGATTTGTTGTAGCCTGATCTCCGAATAAGCCGGATGGCATATCGATTGAAATGACTCTGCTGGAAGAGCCGTTTATCGCTCCTATAAGCTCCAGCATCAATCCTTCTGGTGGGCGACTTAATCCCGCGCCCAAAAGTGCATCAATAATTAATGTTTCGGTTTCAGGATTCTGCCAATCATGACCTGAGCTTAGCTCATCGGGACTAATGCCGGTTTTAGCTGTCCATAAACCGAGGTTGTGCTTAAAGCCCTCAGAGCTGACTTGGTTCGCTGATGCAAGGCGGACCCGCACGTCTTTTCCACGCTCCCATAGTTTTCGGGCAATGGCCAATCCATCACCACCGTTATTTCCTGGGCCACAAACAATCAGGAAGCCGATACCAGCGGGTATCTGCTTGTCAATCCATGCGACGCAAGCTTCGGCGGCACGCTCCATGAGTTCATGCGATTGAAGCCCCTGCTTTTGGATGGTCTCCTGATCGATGTTACGCAGCGTTTCGCTTTTGAGTATTTTGATCATTGATCAGTCTATAAACGAAAAGGAAAGTCCGGATAGTTCTTCGGCATCGTGCAATTCCTGTCCGTCACCATGTATGGTATAAATTTCTCTGGCTCCGCTTTCAAGAATCGTTCGGATCAAAGAAGGCCAGTCGGCGTGGTCGCTAACGGGTAATGCAAAATCGTACAACTCGTGTTTTTCATCCCATCCGGTGGCGAATGCGCGGATGAAATGAGTTCCCTTGCGATAGTTCAGTAGGGTGGGAGGTGGGACAAGGTATGCGATTCCGCGCTCCTGACGAAACAACTCACGTCTGAAAGGCTCCCAAGGGCCGAGTTGGAATCCCATTTGTTCATAGACTTTGTGATAATCGTGCATATTCGGGTGTATCATGACTCGAATTCCCGGGATATGGTCGTTGAGAAGTCTTGTGATGCGTTGTGCCTTTCCTAATGAATAGGCACCGATCATCAGGTTGGCTTTTTCGGGAAGGGGAATCGATGCAATGATTCCTGCAGCATCGGGATGCACTTTGTCGCGGGCAGCAAAGGTTGTTTCCGTAATCAATACATCACAACGCACAGGTTCGAATGCTTCGCAGGTTGGATCGGCCTCCCGTTTGAAGTCGCCGGTATAAACGTGGATTTTTCCTGCATGCTCCCAACGGATCTGCGAAGATCCAAGTATATGGCCTGCCGGATGAAAACTGAAAGGCACACCATTTAGCTCGAAAACTTCTCCATATGGGATTGCATGCAAATGCCTTGCAGGGTAAGTGAATCGCTTACGGATAAGAGCGGCTGTACCTTCGCTGCAATATGCATGCTCATGGCCCGGAGCTGCATGGTCACCGTGGGCGTGACTGATCACTGCATGCATCACAGGTTCCAGCGGATCAAGATGTATGCCTGTGCCCGGAATCCGGTATCCCTTGGCATGTCGTTCAAGCGGTGCAGGCATCCTGTTGGTTTTTAATAGTTAACTCGCGCAACTTTTTATCGATTTCTATCACTTGAGGAAGAACTGCTAGTTTGTCATCATTCACAATACGATATGCACATCGTTCACGCTTTTTCGATTCAGGCCATTGTTGCTTCATAATGGCCTGTATTTCAGTTTCACTTCGTAAGTCACGTTTCATCACGCGCTTAATGCGGAGATCCTCCGGCGCTTCAACAAGGATGAAATGGTCGAGGCCAGCATCAGCGCCGGATTCGAATAATATAGCGGCCTCTTTGAGTATGTAGGGCGCTGAGACGTGGTGCTCGCACCACAAGGTAAAGTCGTTTGCCACGGCAGGATGAATCAATGCATTAAGCCTGTTGAGTGCCTCTGGATTTGAAAATACCACCTCTGCGATTTTCTTGCGGTCTGGCTTGTTGTTTTCATTGAATACCTCGCTACCTAACAGAATTTTGATGTTTTCGACAAGCTTCGGATTGTTTTCCATCAGCCAGCGCGCCCGGAAGTCGGCGTTGTATACCGGTATGCCGAGCAGATTGAATAGCCGTGCAACGACACTTTTCCCGGTTCCAATTCCCCCTGTGAGGCCGATCTTCAGCATATCTTAACGTTTGCCCAGTACGAGTACGGATTCAGGATTCAACCGGGACTCTTGGCACCAGAAAGGTTGATGTAGGATCGTTATCAGGCTATATCCATCAACTGTTTTATCCGGATGTGTATGAAGAAGGAACAGTTCTGGTCGAGTTGCAGCTACTCTGCTAATAGGGACACGGCACTTCAGTTCAATGGTAGAGGGCAATACGGCTTCATGTCGGCTGCATCGCACTGGAATTTTCAGCACAACCTCGGTCGATGGCTCGAATGGTTGATACATCCACACCGATTGGTTTGAGGTAAATGTCTGGACCGAATCCTTGAGTTTGACCTGCATTCGGTAAAATCCCGTATGGTTGCTGTTGAATTGCAAGGAGTCCGGCGGTGCGATGACAGCAACGGCACTTCGAATCGCGTTGAACGAGTAAATGGTGATGCTGTCAGGTACAAGTACGGCCGGGGCAGAAGGAAGGAAACGAGAGTCGGGTTTGGGACTCCAACTTGTACTTACCGGAGTACGTGATTGGTACAATCCCTTTGAAACAATTGGAAGTAATTCCGGCTGGAGGGTAAGCACTTTTACGTCAGGATGTTCCTTTCGCAGTAGTGATACGATGTGTTCACGTACATGAATCGTGCTGTCTGTCGTGCGATGGGGGAGGGAACCCGGTTGAATCACTTCGCGACCGAGCATGGATTGCACACCCAGCAGTTGAAAGCCTTTGCCTTGTAGTTCAATGGTTACCGATTGCTTGTCCGATAGACCGGAAACGGCATGCTGGGGCAATGAGTAATCGACCGGAATGCTTAGCTGAACGGAATACGTTTTGTTCAAGGCATTCACCGTCCAGATGATGGCAGCAAGTAGAACGCAAAAGGCAAAGGTGAACGCCTCCTGGCGGCGGCCGGCGAAAATGGAAATTAAACGGTTCGCAGTCACTCCGCACTAAGGTAGTGCATTGAGTGGCATCGGTCCCTGGGAGGGATTATTTTTTAGCTTCCTGCGGGGCGAATTGTCGGGAGGCTTCGGCTGAAACGGCCGACTTTTCGATTTTAACCCGAACGCCCTCTGCAATCTCTAGGGTTAAGGTTGAATCAGAAACCTCGATCACTTTGCCGTGCACACCACCAATGGTAACGACCTTGTCACCTTTTGTCACTTTGTCCTTGAATTCACGCTCCTGTTTGGCTTTTTTCATTTGTGGCCTCATCATGAAAAAGTAGAAAATCACGACGACCATCAGAATCATTACGAGCTGTTGCATGGCGCCTGCGCCTGAGGGCGACTGAAGGAGAATGTTCAGGAACATAGGGGGTATGGTATTATGGTTTGGTGTTAACTTTAATGACTTCTCCCGTAAGCCTAAGTACCCGAGTGGTCGGCGTGGTATTGGCAAGTACGGTGATATCCTTGTCAATTTGCCCTGCGATTCCTTCACTGTTGAACACCACCTTAATTTCTCCGCGTTCACCCGGCGAAATCGGATTTTCGGGGTAGCTGGGGGTTGTACATCCGCAGGAGGCTTTTACCTGTGAAATGATCAGGTCTGCAGTACCGCTGTTGGTGAAACTGAACACGTGGGTTACCTTTTCTCCGGAATTGATGGTTCCGAAATCGAATTGCATCTCATCGAATGTGAATGCAGGTGTTGCAGAATTCCCTGTTTCTCCTTCCGCACTCGCCGGATTGCTGACGATGTCGGGCGACACGCGCTCCTCAACCGAATCGTTGGACGACTGTGAACATGCTCCCAGTAAAACAAGCAGGATTAGAAATTGGAATCGGTTATTCGACATGGCTGAATCAGGTTATTCGACGAGTCCCCGCCCGGTTTTGTGAATTTTACCCTGGCTTTTCAATTCAATGACCAATTTATCGATCACACCATTGATGAAACCTTTGCTGTTGGGCGTGCTGTAATCCTTTGAGATGTCTATGTATTCGTTTATGCTAACCTTAACGGGAATGTTTTCGATGTTGAGGATCTCACACAGCGCCATTTTCATGAGGATGATGTCGACCAAGGCGATCCGGTCGGCATCCCAGTTTTTTGTTTTGTCGGCGATGAGTTGGTGGAAATAGCCGTCATCCCGGATTGTTTTCTGTATGAGTTCTCGCATGAACTGTAGGTCGTCCTCCTCGTCTTTGAGGATGGTTACCAAACGAAACCCACCTTCGCGCTGAACTTCGGTTGTTTTAACCGCCATACCTTCAACGAGGTCCAGACTTTCAGCCCAGTAAATGCTTTTCTCCTCGAGGAAATGGGTGAAGGTCTCTGTGCCGTGAAAAATTTCCTTGATAAGCCATTTCAGGAATGCCCTTTGACCTTCCGCACCATGGCTTCCCCCCGATATGTACTGCAGGTAGGTGTCCTGCTGACGAATATGCTGAAAGACCTGTTTTACAGTATCGAGGTCCTGTTGCCAGGATATTTTCGATTTTTTGAAAGCAGCGGCAACTTCCGTGGATTCTTCCAGCCAGCGGATGAATTCGAGATCATTCAACTTACTGGCGGCTGTGCGTCGTTTTCCCGTTACGAGCGACGCAGGCGCGTCTTCATAATACAGTCGGTCCTGGTGCGCCAATTCACTTAGGAAACCGAGAACGGTGAGATACAGTTCGTGGGTTTTTTCGGTTCCGTTCACCAGTTCCCGTTCAGCCCGGGCGATGTCTTGCTGCTCGGATTGGAAATAGGAATACAGAGCCTGCATGACCCGTATTCGAAGATGCCTTCTGCTTAACATGGTTGGTCGCAGTCCTGATCAATAGGTGGATTTCACCTTACTGATATCGGAGATGCGTTTTTCCGCCATGGCCATTGCGGCCACCTGGGTGTAAATTCCTTCTGATTGCGCTTTGCGGTGAATATCCAACGTAACGTTGTAAATCCCCTCGGTCTGGTTCAGTGCCCGCTGGCGGTTGTAACCTATTTTTTCGGAATAAACGTTGATGAGTCCCCCGGCGTTGATGACAAAATCAGGTGCGTAAATGATGCCTCTGTCCTTCAGCATTTTGCTGTGGAGTACCTCATCAGCCAATTGATTGTTCGCGGCGCCGGCTACAATCTGACAACGCAGGCGGTTGATGTTCTCGGTATTTAATGTAGCACCCAGCGCACAGGGTGCGTAGATGTCCATTTCAAGATCGAATACCAGCTCTGGAGCTACGACTGCAGCGCCATAAGTTGCGGAAACATGGTTGAGCTGCTCAGCATTGATATCACTGATGAAGACCTGGGCGCCTTCTTCGGTCAGGTGCTTGACCAGGTTTTCTCCCACATGGCCAACACCTTGAACCATCACTTTTTTTCCATGCAGCGCATCGTTGCCCCATGCGAATTTGGCTGAAGCTTTCATCCCCATGTAAACACCATAGGCAGTGACAGGAGATGGGTCGCCACCTCCACCCATTGATTCGGGTAGGCCGGTGACATGCCGGGTTTCCATGGCAACGTATTCCATGTCGCGGGTACTGGTTCCCACATCTTCGGCCGTGATGTATTTTCCGTTCAGATTATTCACAAATCGCCCGAATTTCCGGAATAAAGCTTCGGTTTTGTCTTTGCGGCTATCACCAATGATGACTGCCTTTCCACCGCCCAGATTCAGGCCGGAAATGGCAGCCTTGTAGGTCATTCCACGTGAAAGCCGGAGCACATCGTTGAGCGCTTCAGCTTCTGAGGCATATGACCACATGCGCGTACCTCCCAGTGAAGGTCCCAATACGGTGTTATGGATAGCAATAATGGCTTTTAGTCCAGTTTCGGGGTCGTTACAAAAAACGACCTGCTCATGAAGGCTTGACGACAGCGACTCAAACACCGAACTGGCAACAGCTGGCATCTCGGCCTTCTTTTCTTTCACATCGATCATATCGGGTGCGATTACAGAGCGGCAAAGGTAGGCTTTTTTATACGCATGTGGAAAAAAAATGAGGAGGTGTCGGCTTGCATTTCGAGTATCTTTACGCACTGAAAATCAAAGTAATGAACCGGTGTTACCGAATGCGCCGGTTTAAGTAGGAAACGACCCTTGCGCCACCTTCGACCCCTTCTCACGTATTTTGGCCGTTACCGCTGGCACCTTTTGGGGGGGATTCTGTTTGTGACCATTTCCAACCTTTTTGGGATTTTTCCGGCTCAGCTTACCCGCAATGCCCTGGACCTCGTAGCCGAGCAGCTCGGGGCATACCGACTTGCAAAGGGCTTCGTGGTTTCCGACCTCGTGTACAAAAACCTCATGTCATCGATCTTCCTGTTCGGGTTGTTGGTGCTCATTATGGCCGTTTTGAAAGGCGTATTTATGTTTTTGATGCGCCAGACCATCATTGTCATGTCCAGGCATATCGAATACGACATGAAAAATGAGATTTACGCGCAGTATCAGCGTCTTGGGCCAGCTTTTTATAACCGGAATAGTACTGGTGACCTCATGAACCGCATCAGTGAAGACGTCGGTCGGGTTCGAATGGTTGTCGGGCCTGCCGTAATGTATGCCATCAACATGGTGGTCATGTTTATTCTGGTCCTTTGGGCCATGTTCAGTGTCAATGCCCGGTTGGCGACCTACGTCCTTCTGCCCTTACCCTTACTTACCTTTTCAATTTACTGGGTGCACAAACGTATTAACCGTCAAAGTGAAACGGTTCAACGGAAGTTAAGCGAGCTCACCACATTCGCTCAGGAGTCCTTTTCCGGAATCCGACTTTTAAAGGCTTTTGCTGCTGGTGACCGGTATGCACGGACTTACGCTGGCCTCACCGAAGATTACTCCAATGAATCCATGCGTCTTGTGCGTATCAACGCCGTATTCATGCCTGTCATGGCCTGGTTGGTTGGAATCAGTACAATTCTGACGGTGCTGATCGGCGGGAGGGAGGCAATGGCCGGCAGGGTAACCATCGGAAACATCGCCGAGTTTGTGTTGTACGTAAACATGTTGACCTGGCCGGTTGCCGCATTAGGCTGGATCATTTCCATGGTTCAGCGCGCAGCCGCGTCTCAGATGCGCATCAACGAGTTCATGGAGGAAAAACCTGAACTCGTCAGTGGGTCAACGCCAATTC
>Ga0315900_10005058_pt1 | contig 18270 bp, 40 predicted proteins | sample LakEriMetagenome_FD_203521 | JGI IMG/M metagenome (GOLD analysis project Ga0315900, IMG submission 203521) | Freshwater fungal communities from buoy surface, Lake Erie, Ohio, United States - Buoy 12 MA114 | ecosystem: Environmental > Aquatic > Freshwater > Lake > Lake biofilm | place: USA: Lake... | reverse complement strand
AAAACCAAATGAAAATGGCTAAGCGTTATTACGATAATTTGAAAAACCAGCTGATACCTTAATAAAATTTTAATATGGAAACGATAGGATATTTAGGTGGATTGTTATTAGCAATATGTGGAATACCCGAAGTGATAAGAACTGTAAAAGATGGCCGTTGCCACCTTGGTTGGGCATTCTTATTACTATGGTTTTTCGGCGAAGTGTTTATGGAAATATACGCATTTGGTCTTCGTGACTATCCGCTGATATTCAACTACACCTTCAATTTAGTATTAGTAGGAATTATGTTATTTTATAAAATCAAAAACAAAATCAAATGAAAATTGTAGCACAATTTTACGGCTTATTGTTTTCCTTAATTGGAATATCAATAATGACCTATTACGGCGGAGATTTATTATCCCGACCAATGAATTTATTTACATTCGTAGGGTGTTTCTTATTATACCCGGCCGTGATGATATTATTCATTCTTCAAATTAAGCAATTTATTTTAACAATTAAAAACAACAAATAATGATCGGAGCAATTACATTTATTTTAGCAATTCTTATTTTAGGAACTATTTTTGGAATCCTGAATTTCAGTAAATACACAATTACCACACAGGAGCAAGAAACGGACTACAGAGGTAACCCGACTGGTAGAACCTATGAACGAACAAAAACAAATACATCGCAATATGTTAAGCTGATTGTCGTATTCGTTGTTTCAGCTTTAATCGCCTTAATCAATCCAATAAGTGTAGAACGAATTGATGTGGGGCATGTGGGATTGAAAATTAACAATACGGGCGATGAGCGTGGTATATCTAAAACTGCGTATGTGACCGGTTGGGTATTTTACAATAGTTGGTTATCTCGTATCAAAGAATACCCCGTAACACAGCAACATATTGATTACGAAGAAACGGCTATCATTACAAAGGGTGGTTTCCAAGCGGTAATCAAACCCAGTTTTAACTGGTCCGTAAATCCGGCCAACGCAGCTGATATGTACCAAAACTTAAAGCAAGACGTTGAACAAATTAAGGATGCGTGGTTGAAAAACGCAATCATTGGAGCAGTTAATGATGTGGCTAACTTATACACAGTGGATAGTATCTTTAACCACCGTGCAGAGTTTGAGGCCGATATAGTGAAAGAATGTAACAAACGTGTGAGTAAATGGTTTAATGTATCTCAATTAAGAACTAACATTGTTCCTCCGAAAGAGATTACAGAAGCGATTAACGCCAAAACAAAAGCGGTACAAGAAGCTCAAGCGGCCATTCAACAAAAGATAGTTGCCGAAGCTGAAGCCTTAACCCAAATAGCTAGAGCAAAAGGTGATAGTGCACAAGCGGTTATCGCAGCGGCTGGTAGAGCAGAGGCAGTTAAGAAAGAGCAACAATTCTTAACACCTTTGTATATTGATTATCTTAAAGTACAAAAGTGGAAAGGTGATGTTCCAACTACTGTATTGGGTGGCTCAAATGGGTTTATGATAAATCTTAATAAGTAATAAATCGGTTAGTCAGGTGGCGGAATTGGTAGACGCTATCGTTACAAAGGTATGTGGTAAATAGCTTACGCTCCACAAATACAGGTTCGAATCCTGTCCTGACCACAAAATAAAAATTAAAACTATGAAATTGAATTTGAATAAAGGACAAAAACTATTCTTTACATCAGATACGCATTACAATCATGCTAATATCTGTTCGGCAACTACTAAATGGACTGACCCGGTGACTTGTAGGGATTTCAAATCATTGGAGCATATGAATACGGCTTTGGTGAATAACATTAACGAAATCGTTGGACAGGATGATATTCTTATCCACTTGGGTGATTGGTCTTTCGGTGGTTTTGAAAGTATCGCTGAATTTAGAAACCGGATTGTATGTAGGAATATCCATATCATTACTGGTAACCACGATCACCATATTGAAAATGATAGGGATGGTATTCAATCCCTATTCGCTTCGGTTAGTAAATACCAAAATCTCGTAGTGAAATGGAATATCGGAATGCATAATCAAAGTGAAAGCCGGTTTGCTCTGATGCACTTTCCAATCGCATCGTGGGATAATATGGCTAGAGGTGCTATTCACCTACACGGTCACGTACATTTTCCAGCTGAAAGGAGAATTGGTATGGGTAAAATGATGGATGTTGGTTGTGATGGTAACAATCTATACCCGATTGAAATGAGTGAGGTTTTGAGGCTTATGAAAAATCAGCCAATCAAATCACTATTTGAATTTGACCATCACGAAATTGTTGAAAACTATGTTAAATAATAAATTATGAAAGAGTTAATACTTTTACGTGGATTGCCCGGTAGTGGTAAATCTACTTTGGCAAAGGCAATCGGAGGACTTAATTTTGAAGCCGATATGTACTTTGTAGATGAAAATGGAAACTATAATTTTGACGGGGCCCGTATAAAAGATGCGCATGCTTGGTGTCAAAACAAAGTCCGTATAGCTATGGAATCCGGTATGGATAAAGTAGTTGTATCAAATACCTTTACAATGGAATGGGAAATGGAGCATTACAAAATGTTAGCCGAAGTGAACGGATATACCATACATTCAGTTATAGTTGAAAATCGACATGGTGGGGTGAACCAGCATGGTGTCCCTGCCGATAAATTGGAGCAAATGAAGCTAAGATTTGAGGTTAGCTTATAATTGTTAAGCATAACTCGTTGAGTATCAATTAGTTATGAGGTATGCAACGTGTTGAGTATCAATGAGTTATCAGCTAAAATAGTTTATTGATTATCAACCAGTTATGCTTATTGTTTTATATGGCATCTGGCTAACTGGTTGATAATCAATCAGGTATTTTTCAATAAATCATTGCTATATGGGTAAAATTTCGTATCTTTACGGAGTAAAGCAAGTTTTTAATGGGGCAGTTATTGCCCCTTTTTTATTAAAATAAAGTTATGAAGTACGATATAAACATACTGAATAAATACATAGGAGAGGGTCTTGTTCTAAAGCAAGACCACCCGAAATACCCAATATCAATATACAACTATTCTCGTACTTGCCAATACGATGGTAAGTGGGACGAGATTACTTTGGCATGTAGAGGTTTAGTATTGGATAATGACGGTAATGTGGTTGCTAAACCTTTCCCTAAATTTTTTAATTATGAAGAATTAGTGGGTAATAAATTTAAGCCATCAAAAATACCTAATGAGCCCTTTGACGTGTACGAAAAAATGGATGGCTCTTTGGGTATTGTGTTTTGTTACGAAGGTGAATGGAGAGTGGCAACCAGAGGGTCATTCACATCTGAACAGGCGGTTAAGGGAGCAGAGATATTAAAGAAGTACAATACCGATTTACTATCGTCCGGCTATACCTATCTGTTTGAGATAATATACCCTGAAAATAGAATAGTAGTCGATTATGGTAACGCCGAAAGAATGGTTATGTTAGCTTGTATAGATTGTTCATCGGACGGAATTGAGTCGGATATACACATTCCTTACTATATGGATAATTTTGACGTAGTGAAAAAATACGATGGTATAAACGACTTTGAGCAGTTAAAGAAAACCATATCAAACGATGCCGAAGGTTATATAGTACAATTCCAATCGGGTATGAGAATGAAAATAAAAGGTGAAGAGTATGTTAGATTGCACCGAATACTGACTAATGTAACCACTAGGACTGTTTGGGAATATCTTAAAGATGGCAAACCGGTTGATGAATTAGTTGAAAGAGTGCCCGATGAATTTGATAAGTGGTTAAAAAATACCATAAGCAACTTACGATACGCTCATTTCTCTATTGGTGAAAGGTGTGGTAAAACGCATGATTATTTCCGTTATGGAAAGTATGGCGATGTATATCCTGAACCTACCAAAAAGGAGTTCGCTGAGCATGTTATGAAATATGTAGATGCTCCGTTGAGGTCTGTATGTTTTGCTATGTGGGACGGGAAACCATATGATGATATAGTATGGAAGTTGCTAAAACCTAAAAGTGAAAAGCCGTTTAGAAACAACATTGATAACTAAAACAAAAACAAATGAAAATCGGAAATGACGTTTATCAGGAAGCAATCAGAATTTATGGTAAGGACATCGTTTACACAGTAACCGAAATTGTTGAAATAGCCGACCCCGATGGGGCATATTCAATGTTTGAGGATTTGGGTAAATATGAGGAAGCAGAGTGTGTAGAATTTTTATACTTTAATTAAAAACTATGGCAATAAAATATAAAAAAATGAAAACAGGTCCCGTTGAGATAGATTTGACGGGGCCTGACGGAAACGCATTCGTACTTTTGGGTTACGCTAAAAACTTGGCCAAACAATTAGCATTGGATAGTAAGAAAATTCAAAGTGAAATGATGGCTGGTGATTACGAAAACCTGATAAAAGTATTTGATAAACATTTCGGAGAATTTGTAACATTGTATCGTTAAAACTTAAAACAAAATAATATGGGATTTTTCAGTTGGAAAACGCAAGACACAGACCGCTCAATAGCAAATGCATATTCTATCAGACGACCTTTTACGGTGGTTATGTTAGATGATAAGGGTAACAAATGGTACGAACAAAATTACGATGGTTATGGTGTATTCGGTGGCAAAGACTATTACGAATTACTTGCCGAAATGAATGGACTTACTTCGGAATTAACCGGTGAGGAATATACCGATGATATGAGAATGAAAGGAATTGATTTGGCTTTCAAAGATAATCCAAGCGGTGAGGGAACTGACGGAGTGAAATTTCCTAACCTCGTTGAAATGGCTGAGGGTTGGCAATATGACCCAATCGGACCTGAAAGTTGTGAGTATCAGGGTTTCTTTTATGGTACGGATGAAGATGAGGATGAATATGAATTTTAATAATCAATTTATGAATATACCATTAAACTTTAAGGATATAACCGATACCATAATTTCAGGCCCACCAACTGCACCTTATGAATTTAAGATTGCGTGTTGTGATTTTGTGGATGGTTCTTTATGGATTTTTCCAGTAAAGCCGGGTGGAAGTTATTGGGATGTGAATGACGAGTTGTTTCGGAAATGCATCTATATAAGCATTGATTGGAGTAAAAAGCAATATAATGTACTTACTTCAGTACTTGGTGAGGGTATGAATTTCACCGAAACTATGACAGCCGGAATACTGACGAGAGATACATATAAAACGAAACCGGACTTTTTATCGTTTTTAACAAACATTATTATTAACTACGGTCACCGACTAAAAAGATAAATTATGGATTATCAAAAACAAAGAGAGCTGTATATGAAAGCAGCCAGAGAGCATTTAGAAAATTACGAAGCGGAAGGATATTCGCAACACATTGTAGATATTGTGGCATCTGTAATGATGACCAGAGATGATGTACTGCAAGGCGGTGGTTTTGTTCAAGCGATTTGTGATAACGATTTAAGGGGAGCACTCGCTAGAGCTGACACCGAATGTACTAAACATTTACGGGTGATTGCTATGGCATATCCTTTCGCATTTATTCAACAATCAAAATAATAAACTATGGAGCAAGGTAAAAAAGATTTTACATTTTATGTTGACCGTAAGGTAACAATTTGGGCAAGAGAAACCCATACTATAAAAGCCGACAACTACAAAGAGGCCGAACGCCAAATGATTGAATCGTTCCACGACAATCTGTGTAGTGAAACATTTTCGGAGCAAGAATGGCTTTATGAAACCGAAGAAATTATGGAGCCCGGTGATAATGGTGGAGCATCTACAATAGAATTATTGAATGAAGATACGGAATGCTTGACATCAAATATCGATGAGTGTTGGGGATGCGATTGGGTAGCAACTAATAACGACTCCTCATATTCAGGCGAAGAAATCTGCCGGAAGTGTGGAACAAAAAGAACAATTTAATTATAAACAATAAAACAAAAAGTAAAAGTATGGAACTTAAAACATTCAAAAGACTCAGCAACGGAACAATTTTATTAGAAGGTGTAATTTGGGGAAATGACCCAGAAAAAGCAATTCAGATTGTAAATCTTGATAGCGGATTCAAAGCACATTCTATAAAGATTGAAGATAACTATTACTATCCTTACGCGGTTACAAAAGATGCGAATGTAAAGCAATTAAATGTTGAAACCGCCAAATCGTAAGAATATAAAATAACCAATTAAACCTTAAAACAAATACTATGGGACTTGATATGTACGCTTACAAAACGAAAGCAAAATTAAATTCAGAAACCGATTTTTCTTCAATGAATGTGGGTTCGGATGAAATAATGTATTGGCGTAAGCATCCAAACTTACATGGCTGGATGCAGGGGCTATACGAATCCAAAGGCGGCCAATCTGATATTTTTAATGGTAATACCGTAATTTTAGATGCGAATGATTTAGATATTTTGGAAACGGCTATTGAAAATAATGACCTACCACAAACAAGCGGATTTTTCTTTGGCCAAACCGATGGCAGTGAAAAGGAGGGCGACTTGGAATTTGTGGCAAAAGCTCGTATAGCAATCAGCGAAGGATATTCTGTGTACTATTCTAGCTGGTGGTAATCTTTAACTATTAAAACTTAAAAAATGAAAGCAATTTTTATTAACACAAAAGATAGAACGATAACCGAAATAGAAGGTGAATTTTCAGATTACAAAGAAATCAATAAGGTGTTGGAGTCACGATATATGACCCATGCATTAGAATTGAAAGGACGTGATTGTGTATTTGTTGATGATGAGGGATTGTTAGATGAAACGCAGGATAACTTTTTTTATTATGAAAAGGGACACCAACCTTTCGCCGGACATGGTATCATTCTTGGACACGATAAGAAGGGGAATACGGCTGATGTAAAAATCAGTTTGGACGAGGTAAAATCCAAAGTGAAATTTATGGACAGATTTGATGCTTACCTTTGGTCTATGGCAAATCAAAATATGTAAAATTAAAAACTAATAAAATGGGACAATACTTCAAAATTGTAAATGTTAAAAAACGCCAATACTTAAACCCACATATGTTTGGCGATGGACTTAAATTTATGGAATTTGCGCCTTCGGGTGGAGGTACTATGGCTGCATTGGCTGTATTACTTTCAGATGGTAACGGCCGTGGGGGTGGTGACCTTAATAGTGAAAATGATATTGTAGGTAGTTGGGCGGGTGACCCGGTCGTAATAACCGGTGATTATGCGGATGATGGTAAGTTCCTACCCGCTGATAAGCAAGATACAAACTTATATAAAGTAGCTGAGGATGAGGGTACTGATATATCCGCTAAAGTATTAGATGCTTTGTTGGAAGATAAGTGGTTCGCTGATGACTTTATTAAAGATTGGAATAGCCACCAATTTAAGTCATCTAACGATTACTACAAAGAGGTGAATGCGGTTGTAAAAAAGTGGAGTGAGATATGGAATGGTAAGAAAGCAGCGCCAGCCCAAAATTGGGATGTGTATGGTAGTAAAGGTAATCTTTACAAAATAACCGAAGTAGATAAAGCAAACGATGAGTGGACTTGTACTTGCCCAGCCTTTACATACGCTAAAGTACCCGGCACCCATTGTAAGCACATTAAAGAAATAAAACAAAAAGTATAACTATGACCAAAAGTTTCAAAATAGGAGAATATGCAATCGGCGGAATTATTCGTGTAGAGCGTAATAAAGATGTAATCACCGTAGAAGCGCTTGATTGGGTATCAAAGCAAACGATTATGGAAGACCGATTTCATATTGAACGAAGTGGTTTCTTAAATCAGATAGATCACTTTTTGCACGAACTGACCACCAGTTACTACTCGGATAAAATACTATCGCATATTAAATCGCAAATGTTAAAAAGTTAATTTGGCGATTCAAAATTTATTATTTATATTTAACAAAACAAATTTATGGGAAGTGTAATTGACCATATAGATTGCCCGAATTGTGGCGAAGAGGCGTGGAGTGATTTTTATTACAAAACCGGCGAAGAATATACATTTTGTAATCATTGTGGATATAACAAATCTATAACGATTAAGAACCGGGATAAAAAGCTAACTGAATTAACCGAAGATGATTGGGATATATCTGAACTGGCTAATCCATACGGAGCATATCGTATAGAAATAAAGGAAGCAATAGGAAGCCATTGTGGGTGTCTTAAATCGGCAGAAGAATTTGAGGAACTTAAAACTCTTATGGCCGAGGATATTGATAAGATGGAGCAATTTGAATTAAGCCAATTTATAGATGGCAAAATTGTAATAACCGATATTTTAGAACAATTAAAAAATAATTCCAATGGGTAGAATGAAAGAGATTTTTATGAAGCAAATAGAAGAGCAGTTGTTCCGTAGTGAAATCGCAGAGGATGAAGATTACGATTACGAGCAATTCATAAAACAAGAAAAGGAAGTCCAAAAAGAAATTGATAAAATGAATGATTCAATTATGCCAAAGTATTCCGACTCAGATATTGAGGAAGTTTTAGGTAGTGTCTTTTCAAATTTTCAAATATCACAAAGACTGAAAACCGAAATAATAGAAATGATTTTAACCGAATTAAATAACCTTAATAACTTGAGAAATGGAAATACTGACTGAGATAGTGGAAATCAGCAACAAAATGATTGTTTTACTTATAGATAATAACTTTTTTGATGAAAACATTTTTGTAGAACCCAAAACCTTAAAATTGGAATTACAAAAACGAATGCAACGAAAATGGGAAGAGCAAAATGATATGTTATTAACTGATAAGGAATTTTTAGATACCGTCAATTCCTTAATACAACAATCCGTTTCGGAATCGCTTAGTGAATTAGTTGCAAAAGGTGCGGTAAATATGGGAGTCGATGAAACCGGTGAAATAGTGTACAGCGCAAATAAAGACTTTGACCAAAAAAATCTATAATTTATGTATGAAATAAAATTCAAAGACACAAATCCAGATACGGGCGTAGTTGTATTGGGCTATACATTAGCAACTTGCCAAAATGGTGAGTTTGCAGATTATCTCTGTGAGTTAATTCAAAAAAATTATGCCGATATTGAGCAAGATCCTAATAGAGAATTTTATGTTCAATACAATCCGGATTTAACCCTTTTAGTAATTTAATATGGGTTATCACCACTGTCATATACCTGATTTGAAAGAACTAATGGAGCAGTTTGACAAGCTTGGTTTGGAGGGGTTTGTTAAAAAGTATAAAGCGTGCCTTACATTGATAGGTAGTACGGATTCAATAGAATATCTTGAGTCAAAAGTTAATGAATACATTAACATAGCTAAAGAAAAATAAGTGTTATGAATTATCCTACAATAAATTCGGGTTTGATTGATGTAATGAGACATCCCTATTATGAAACTAATTTAGTTGAATATGATATTGTCAATATAGATGGTGGTTATTGCGAAGAGTTTAAGACATATAGCTTCATTAACGAAAATGATGTTACATATTATATTGAAATTACTATAAAATACGATGAAACGATTTCAGCATATACATATGATTTAAGTTACGAAATAAAATCGGAAAATGACTGTTATGAACAAATAAAGTCATCAAATTTTTATAAGCTATATAACACCATTTCATATTTACACATAACAAATTTAATAGAGTTTATCAGTAGAACTAATCAATTTCCCGTTTTAAGTGTAAATGGTATTGCTGGAAAGGATAGTTTAGGTAACAGAATTATAGATGATAGAAAAAATAATATGGCAATACGGCTTATGAAAAGACATTATCCTATAAAGGATATGGATTTATCAAGTGAAAACAAATTTATATTTTTAGATACTGATATGTGGTTTGAATTGTTGGGATAAACTATATTTATATTAAAGGTTATATATTTTTAATCAAATCTTTCCAAATGGACGCAGACGGTGATAAACAAAATAAAACATCTAAAAGAAAAACAAAAAAGATTAACTCTTTACAAAGATACATCACTGATGTTGGCAATGTTCTTTCTGCCTCTTGGGTACGATGCATTGTTCAAGCTTATGATGGATATAACCGGCTCATATTGGGGAGCAGACGTAATCTTCTACTCAATTTCAGGCTCTTTTTGGTTGGCTTATATATTACTTACGAAACGATTAAGTAAAAATGGAAGCACCGATAATTCTTCATATTGACTTGGGTAATCAATCACTAAGCGATTGGTTAAAAAAAAATAAATACATTATTTATTCGGAACTAATTAGATATGCCGAAATACTGATTAAAGAAGATTTGGAGCTTGTTCAAGCGATAATGGTTTCTAATCTGGCAGACAACATTGTATTCCTAATTAAAAGGGAAAATGTAAAAATAACATTAGACAAAGCTATGGATTATTTTTTATCACAAGAAGAGTTTGAAAAATGTGCGAAAATACGTGATTTGAATATACTTATTCAAAATAAAAAGTATGAAAGAGCGGATTCAAAAAATTCTAAATGAAATAAAGCATAGTGTGAACACTGCTGACGAATCTAATTATAGCTCTGTGTTAGATGAAGTTTATGAGCAAATAAACCTAATTGAATACGAACTATATTCAGACGAGTTCAACGATGTATTTCAAATAGACGAGGATGAGGATTATTAAAATGCATATATGAATTGCGGACCTTATAGAATTGACGAGAAAACCCTCGGTCGGGTTTATCAACACGTCGCTGGTAAGAAGGCAACATCGTGGGGAATGCTAACCGCATACCGCTGGTCTAATACTAAAAAAGAAAACGAAGAAGCTAATAAGAGATTAGAAGCCGATTTGCGTAAAATGGGCTATGGTTTTTTTAAGTTAGAAGGGCAGTGGCAAGAGTGTCAAGACAAAAATGTTTCGTATGAAGATTGTCCAAAAGACCAATTACAAAATTCCACAGAAGAATCACTTTTTATTCCAAATATAAAGAGTGAAGAAATTGCTGAACTTGGTAAAAAATATGAACAAGATGGAGTTGTATATGGCGATAAAGACAACGATGCTCACCTAATATATAAAAACGGAAAGTCAACTAACATAGGTAAGTTCCAACCAGGTAAAGTTGCACAGGCCTATTCCAAATTGAAAGGAGACCGTACATTTGTATTCCAACAAGATGACACAAAAGCAAAAGGAGTTAAACTTAAAGATTTAATTCCTAAGTCTAAAAGTGCGAATAATGAAAAACCAAGTACAGAAAATTTAGCTCAGCGTCTTGAAAAAAAGTTAATAATTTTACAAGATAGTTGGGATGAGAAAAATGGCGGACAAATAAAAGGTCTAAAAGAAAAGCGTGACAAGATAACAAAGCATTATCAAGATGCAGTTGTAAGAGGAAAGTTATCCGATGATAATCTTTTGAAATTAAAAGAAAAAACAACTGAATTTTATGGTAAGATACAATCTAAAATAGATTCTTTAAGAAAAGAAGCCGGAGAAGATAGGGATAAAAAAGATCCAGAATATAGAAGGGATGTTAATGATTTGGCGAAATATCGCAAAATGAATGACAAGTTCATAGAAAATGGGTCCGATATAAATAAATTTTCACCCGATGACCAAAAAGAATTTAGAAGATTAGTATTGAAAGCATCTCCAATTTTCTTAACAAAAAGACCTGGCGATGTTTTACAAATTACTACAACATCGATGGGCGAAGCCGATGGTAGTATTTTGGCACAAGAGTATCAAAAAGCAATTAAAGAATTTACAAAAAAAGAATTTAATGGGAAACCAAAAGGCGTAATTTTAGATAATAGATTAAATATAGGTGGTTCACAAGATGCGGCTAAAGGTATTCTTGATTTTTTTGTTAAAGGAGATGAATATCCAATAGAGACTCAGAAATTCAATTATGGCGTTAGAAGGTTTGATAGTTTAGAGCAATACAAAAAAACTGAATGGGATGATGCCGTTATGAAAAAACTAAATAAAATGTCTCCCGAAGAACAAAACGCATATTGGAAAGAATCGAAAGCAAAGGGATATTTTGAAGTAGAAAATAAATATAAATCAAACCTCAAACCAGAAGATAAATTTACAGATGTACCCGTTGTATTACAAACATCAATAAGAACATTCTCCGCTGGAGAGTTTTTATCCGATTCAGTTAAAAACTTAAATCCAAATGTGGTTCACATTGGCGATAATTCAGGTGGAGGAGCAAATCAGACTTTTTCGGGTCTTTTGGAAAAACAAAGAGCGGATTCACCAAAGTTATCTAATGTACAAAATGCTAAAAATGCAGCTGAAGCTTTCAAATATGCATATCAAGATGAAAACATGGGTAGACTGGTTTATGAAAAAATATCTGATAAAATAAAAAAGGGTGAAATAAACGATGACATGTCAAAAGAAGATATGGCTAAAATAGTTAAAAAAGAAGCTATTAAAATAACAAATGACCCTCATATAGATACTTCAGTATATGAAAATGATAATGGTGAAAAGGAATTTGATGTTTATGTTCCTCAAATAAGGTCCGATAGAGTAATCGTTGACCCTAAAACTCGGAAACCGATTTTAGATAAAACGGGGAAACCACAATACAATGGTAACTGGGAAGGAATTGGTGTTGCTGCGGCAAATACATCTCCATTTTTTGAAGTAAATGCAAACGAAGCTACTAAACATGCTTTATCTTTTATATATGAAAAAACAAATCAAAAGAAATTAGCAGATGAGTTGGATAAAACGCCAGAAAAATTTGGAATTAGTAATTCTGGGTTAGATGGTTTGTTTGATAATTCAGTTGACGTACATCAGAGTTCATTCATAAATGGTGAGGATGGATATTCAAATACTCAAATAAAAATGAATGCAAAAAATAAAGAAAATGCTAATAAAAATAAAGTAGAAAAAAAATCTACCAAAGATGTAGTAACTGATTTTGAAAAAAATGTTTCTAAAAAATCTGGTAAGGATTTAAGCAAACTTTCAAATCTTATACCTAAAAGTGTTTTCGGAAAAACTTTACAAAATAAAGATAAAATAAATAAAAAGGATTTGATAAGTAAGTTACCAAAAGATATATTGAACACAACTGTAACAAATCCCGAAACGGAAAAAGATATTAAAGTGAAATCCGCATTGAGTTACGATAAATCTTCGCCTGCTTTTCAAGCGGCTTTATCTTTAATAAAAAACAAACAAAAAGTTTAATTGTTATGAATTTATTTTATGGAGTGCTATACGGACTAATAGCACAGATACTCACGTTTATCCAATTACAGGGAAATATAAAATACGATTGGTATAAAAAATATCCCATCCCACTTTTATTAGCCGCAGTTCCTATCTCCTGGTTATTTATAAAATCTGTTGAAAATTTGGTATTGGCATATAATGGTGAATTGTGGCCATCACGGCTTATTGGTTTCGGGATAGGCGTAGTTGTATTTAGCTCAATGAGCTATTTTATGTTTGCTGAAGTATTTTCCTTAAAAACCATAATTTGCTTAATACTTTCGGTATCAATTTTGTTAATTCAAATACTTTGGAAATGAAACGGAATGAATTTATAAAATTTAATGATAATTTGTATCTTATTAAATACATATACCTTGTCAGCAAAATAAGACCTGATAAAACACAAGAGCTTAAAGATTTACTCCGGTGTGATATTGTTTTAAGAAACGGAGATTATTACTATTATTGTACGCTTGTTCCCGAAGCTGAAATCGTTGAATAAATTTTGCCACATTAAAAAAATTTAGTATCTTACCTTAAATTAAAAGTTATGCAATTAGATGAAATGGGACTCAAATCTTTCATAGTTACAGAAGAGTATCTAGAAAAACAAGAACTTAAATACTATGGCGGAGGCACCCCTATAAAAGTTGGCGATAAAATACTTTTTGGTTTCACAAACAATTACGCAAGTACAATCGGTAAACAGCCAGATGCTATACCTGAAAATGATCCAGTAAGTTTAAGTATGAACTCATTTGTAATTAAAAATGGATTCGTATATCAATTATATAAAAGAAAATAATTATGGAAAATAGAAACGAATACTATGCACCAGAAGGTTTATGGGGTCAGGCAATTAAATATACCTATACAAAAGATGATGGTACTATGTGGGTCGGTAATGATGAATATGAAACGCAAGTGAATTATTGCCCAATGACCGGCGTACCTGCTCAAAAACAAATGACGTTTAATACAAAGCAATTAAAATCGGGAGAAGAATATAGAATTTATGGCGAATAGAGCTGAAATAATACAAACTTTATTAGAGAAAATGTTTGAGTATGCCGGCTATTCTGCACCAAACGGAAACCTACGTGAAACTAAAAACGACTGGCATTCTAATTACTATATGAGGTCAACCGACAAGGATATGTGGGTTGAGTGGGGAACCAGATATTTACAATCCGAATTAGGACTATCAAAAGATAGAGCGGGATTTGAAATGAATATGCTATCAGCATCATTTGGACTTAAAACTTATTAAATAAAAATATATGAATAAAAAAGAACTAATAGGAAAAACTTTTAATTTAGACTTAGGAGCATTGGCACCCGTATCTGTAACTGTTAGAGAAGTTAAAACTAATAATGTTGTTGTTGAGTATAACAATGTGATTCACGGAAGAACCAGAGAGATTTCATTAAAAGCATTTGAGCATTTCGCAGCAATTAAAATAAACGAAAATGAATAACAAGCTAATTCAAAGAAACTATATTTGTAAATGTGGTGCTGAATTAAAAGAACTTGTGTGGGACAATGATATTCAAAAAAAGAAATTTAAGTGTAATGAATGCGATACACAATTAGGATTCAAAGATATTAAAATAAACAATAGCGTATCAGCACCGGCTATACGGACTCCAACAAAAAACAGATAATATGAATAAAGAACAAGCACTAAAAGCTCTACTTGAGCTTTACGAAAATCAAATTATGGATTTGACCTTAATGTCTAAAATTGAATTAGGCGATGATGTAATAGCCGAAATCAAACGATTAAAAAAAATTATCAATGAATAATATAGACAGACAATACAAAGAGCTCCTTGAACACATCATTCATTTTGGAGTGGATAAAAAAGACCGGACAGGTACGGGGACTAAATCCCTTTTCGGTTGGCAGATCAGACATCGAATGGAAGAAGGATTTCCACTCCTAACAACAAAGAAGATGGCTTGGAAGTCAATCGTAACAGAATTACTATGGTTCTTACGTGGCGATACAAATATCAAATACCTTGTTGATAATGGATGTCATATATGGGATGGTGATGCTTATAAATTCTACGAAGGATTGATTTCATTTAATAATGTAAAAGCAATCCATCCACATGCGATTAGAGAAGGATGGGCACCTGAAATTGTTGAACCGCTATCAAAAGAAGAGTTCATCAACAAAATAAAAACCGATAATGAATTTGCAGAAGAGTGGGGTGAATTAGGACCGATTTATGGTAAGCAATGGAGAGATTGGGGTAGAGTTACATACAATGATGAACATAGAGGAGGATTTTATAATCCAATAGACCAAATCGCAAACCTAATCTCCGAACTCAAAATAAATCCTGATAGCAGACGTTTAATGGTTAATGCCTGGAATGTAGCTGAGTTAGACCAAATGGTTCTTCCACCCTGTCATTATGGATTTCAAGTTTATACGAGAGAGTTGAGTTTGGATGAAAGAAGAGAATTGGTTACTCAAGAAATGTTTAATCAAATCTATAATGGAGGCGGACCTAATACTTTATCTCATTCTGAAATTGACCAATGGAATATCCCAACCAGAGCAATATCTTTAATGTGGAATCAACGCAGCGTAGATACATTCCTCGGTTTGCCGTTCAATATAGCATCGTATGGATTGCTACTTGAAATCATTGCTAAAGCGGTTAATATGGTACCTGAAGAGTTGATTGGTAATCTTGGTGATGTTCATCTTTACAGTAATCATATCGAACAAGCTAAAGAACAATTAACTCGTAGCAATTACGAACTACCTAAATTAGTAACGAATAAAACAGATGCGTTTTGGAAAGGATTTGATGTCAGTTTGTTTAATCATTTAGAAGTGAATGATTTTACTATTGAAAATTATCAATCACACCCAGCAATTAAAGCACCATTATCAAATTAAAAAATAAAAATAACAAAATGAAAAAAATCACAACACTAATCGTTGGGTTGCTAATCACAATCGCTTCGTTTTCACAAAGGACTTATATTGCAAAAAACACCGAAATCTACAAGTGGAATAAGTATAAAGAAAAGTGGGAGTTTAGCTCTTCTAATAAAAATACCGAAATTTTTATATATGTCCACAAAAGATTTATGCATATTCAAGCCAAAGACCAGGCTTACTTCCTTTTAGAAGAAGAGTCGGAAAATATATCAGGAGAAACTTTCAAAGGAATTTCTTATAAAGCATATGAATTTGTGACACAGACAAATTGCGAAATTCATATAGTTGAGAATGAAGATGAAAGCATGATTTCAGTAGTATGGTTTTCGCAAGGAGTTAATTTACGATATTTCTTAAAATAAAAACAAACACTATGACGTTAGAATCACAATACGAAGATTTCAAAAAGGAAAATCCGGAATCAGCTTATTCATTTGAAGAATGGAAGCAAAATGTATTAGTACCAATGCTTGATAAGGCATTTACCGACTTAGGTCCAAAACTCGAAGAGGCTTTAGAAAAACATTTTGATGAAACTTTAACACAGCCAAAAGCCGAAGAAACGAATGAGACCAGTTTATTGGAAGAGTTAATACAAATCTTAAAGCCGGGAGACCAGTTAGTACCCGAAGCATTTCATAAAAAGAATTTAAGTGACTTTCAAAAGACCTTAATAGAAGATGCGGTCATTAAATATATGAAAGTTAAAAATGTAGTTTGGGTGGATTTTCCGGCGTTTTTAGATGAGAATGAAAATGCTTTGGTGGTCAAAACTATGCGATTAGATTATACATTGAATCACCAAACGGCCCCAGATAAAACGTGTTACCTTTACAATGTGACATTTACGCCAAAAATGTATTCGGAAGTAGAAATAACTAAACCTGTAAAGGATGGCTGCGTAATCAGCCCGACTATGTACGACTATACAACTTTCATGCCATATAAAAGCATAACATTACAGTGGAGTCCTGAGCATATGCAAGATAGTTATGTGCTTGGAGAGCCTGTTATAGATGAAAAACAAATGATACGTGATATGCTTGAAAAGGTATTAGCAAATCCTGTAGAATATCTGCCAGCTGGAAAAATTTATGCTTTAATTCGTTTAGCATTTTCAAAATAAAAATAAAAAGTTATGGAACAAAAATTTATTAAACTTAAAACAATATCTGGTGAGGTTTATATAAACCCGTATATGATTAGTAGCATTCATAGACCATCGGATTCGGAATATGTTACGATTTATGTAATGGGAACTGACAAGGTAATTAAACCAAACGAACCCGTTTCGGAAATTATGTCGTTAATAAAAGATGCTAATAGTATAAAGTTGAAATTTTAGACAAAGGTTTATATTTATACTTGTCAATGTTTGTTTATTAAAATCTATTCAAAGTGAAAAAGCTAATCCAAAAAATAAAAAGTTTTTTTCATAAAGATAAAAAACAACATTCTGATGTAAAACCATTGGAGCTTGTAAAAATGAGAATGCCCAGGTCTTCTCATCAATTTGAAACGCTTGTTGACATGAATTTATTTGAACTTAAATATAAAACCGAAACGGAATTATTTGGGTACTATGGTAACACCTTTGTAGTAATTGAGAAAAAACAAAAATGATAAAGTTAAAAGACATAGTTAATGAAATCAGCCTGAATACAGGTGATGCTAACACAAACACACTCTGGAACTTTTTTAAGGATGCCGTTGAAAAAAACGCATTCAGAAAACAAAAAAAATACAGTCAGCTATATGATGGTATGAGTTGGGCTAGTGGTCGTTTTTCCTACGAAGTATTATTTAGTATTGACGAAATTAAAAAGATAACCGGCAATAAGAAAATGAAAAACTGGGATGAGTTTGATATTCGTGAATTGGATTCAGCCACAAAGAAAAAAGTAGATAAAGCCGTTGCCGAAAAATATACATTCACACCCGAAATGGTAAAAGATTTAAGTGGACCCGTTGTAGCATCTCGTGGGCAATTTAACTTACATGCCGAAGTACATGGTAGTGAAATTTATTACAGACTTGGTAATAAGGGTGCAAAGTATGTATATGAATATCTTATTGGAGTTATTAAAGTTGAAAAAACGGCTAGTAGTTATCGTTATACATTAAAAAATGCATTTGACTTAAAATGCTTC
>Ga0315900_10005055_pt1 | contig 18274 bp, 11 predicted proteins | sample LakEriMetagenome_FD_203521 | JGI IMG/M metagenome (GOLD analysis project Ga0315900, IMG submission 203521) | Freshwater fungal communities from buoy surface, Lake Erie, Ohio, United States - Buoy 12 MA114 | ecosystem: Environmental > Aquatic > Freshwater > Lake > Lake biofilm | place: USA: Lake... | reverse complement strand
TGCTGCTCGGCGATGCCCACGTCAAAAGCGCGATCGGGCATGGCCTTCATCATGATGTTGAGCGAGCAGCCCGAAGGCATGGCGGGGGTCACCCCTACGATCTTCGGGTTCTTCTCGGCCAGCTCCACGATGCTGTGGCCGAATACGTCCTGGTACTTCGGTGGCTGCGGGCTCTTGGGCACCACCTTGATGATCTCGCCGGTCTCCTTGTTGAAGAGGCCCGGAGCGTGCCACACCGTGGGGCTGCCTGCTTCAGCAGGTCCGTAGCCCTTACCCTTCTTGGTGATCGTGTGCAGGATCTTCGGACCGGGGATGTCGCGCAGGTCCTTCAGCACCTTCACCAGGTGGTCCACATCGTGTCCGTCCACCGGGCCGAAGTAGCGGAAGTTGAGGCTTTCGAAGAGGTTGCTCTGCTTGAGCAGTGCGCCCTTCACGGCGTTCTCCACCTTCTGCACGATGGCCTGCGCGTTGGGGCCGAACTTGCTCACCTTGCCCAGCAGGTTCCACACCTCGTCCTTCACCTTGTTGTAGGTGTGGCTGGTGGCGATGTCGGTCAGATATTCCTTGAGCGCGCCCACGTTCGGGTCGATGCTCATGCAGTTGTCGTTGAGCACCACCAGCATGTCCGTGCCGGCGCCGCCCGCATGGTTCAGCGCTTCGAAGGCCTGGCCGGCGGTCATGGCACCATCGCCGATGATGGCCACGCACTGGCGGTCCTGCTCACCTTTCAGCCTGCTGGCCACGGCCATGCCCAGCGCGCCACCGATGCTGGTGCTGCTATGCCCCACGCCGAAGGTGTCGTAGGTGCTCTCGCTGCGCTTGGGGAAGCCGCTGAGGCCCTTGTAGATGCGGTTGGTATGGAACACCTCGCGGCGGCCGGTGAGGATCTTGTGCCCGTAGGCCTGGTGACCCACATCCCACACCAGCTGGTCGTAGGGGGTGTTGAACACGTAGTGCAGGGCCACGGTCAGTTCCACCACGCCGAGGCTGGCGCCGAAGTGGCCACCCTTCACGCTCACCACGTCGATGATGAAGTCGCGCAGCTCGGTGCAGACCTGCTGCAGTTGCTCCTCAGGCAGGGCACGCAGGTCGGCCGGAAGCGTGATGCGCTCCAGGAGCGGGTAGGAGGGCGTGGGCTGGCTCATGGACGTTCGGTCTGGTGACATGGGGAAGAACAAATGTAACGGGGGGAAGGTTCAGGGGACGTGTGGATCAGAAGATCGGGCAATGAGATGGACCGAGTGTCGGCCTGTGCTGCACGAGGGGCGCATCGGGATCGCGACATGGCCGGAGAACGATAAGGCCGGCGCCTATGGTCTGATCGACCGATCATCTGGTCTTCGCGATAGGTGCGGTCATCACGCACAGGGCGAAGTGAGGGGCGTGCCGGCGCCTGGAGCCTTTACCGTTGGGAGAACGTAGGTGGCAGGCGCCGTCGCGTGCTGCGCTTTAGCGTCCTTGGCTCAGCGGGTGCCGCACCGGCTCCGGGGTCTGCTCCTGCGTCGCAGCCTCCTCGCTCGGGCGGCACCATCGCTTCTCCTGCGGTCGGCTGCCGCTACGCCCGCTCACGCGGGGTCGCACGCCCTGCCGGGAGCCTCACCGCTCGGTCTCGTTGATGCGGGCCAGCAGCGTCCGCTTCATCTCTTCCACCTCCCTGCGCAGGAAGCCGTGCACGTTGATCATCCCCTCGCCCGTGGTGTGGATGTGGATGCTGGAATAGCCCACCGCCGGGCAGCTGATGTTCACCGACGCGATGCGTGTGTAGGGAATGGAGGTCTCCTTCCCGCTGAACAGCGAGGGCTGGCGCAGGGTCACGCCCATGTCGTCGATCACCAACTGCGCAGGGAAGAGCCGGTTCCCGGCCGTGAGGCGGGAGGCGGTGTAGCGTTTCATGCATCAAGGATACGGAACCGCAGGCTGGCAGGTCGTCCACCGTCCTGTTCCGGGGCGGCCCACAAGGCATGCGGTCGCGACGGCCTTTCGTTTACATTTGGAAGGCTACGAACGGCTTTTCCGACCGATGAACACCCCTTTCCGCCTGCTACCGCTGGTCGCGCTGGTCCTCCCCCTGTTCGCAGGGGCGCAGAACCTGGTGGTGAACCCCAGCTTCGAGACCGTGACCTCCTGCCCACTGGGCCCGAGCGAACTGGACAAGGCCGCCCCCTGGCGCGATCCGTTCCTGAACCTGGTGGGCGACACCTGCTCCACCTCCGATCTCTATAATGCGTGCAGCCCTTTTGGCGCATTCGGGGTCGGGGTGCCCAACAACATCCTGGGCAGCCAGCCGGCGCGCACCGGTGATGGGTATGCAGGCATCATCGTATACGAAGGCTTTGCCCTGCTGGGCTGCCAGACCCTCTTCGGCAGCGGGTGGCGCGAATACCTCCACGGCAGCCTCACCCAGCCCATGGTGGCCGGTCAGACCTACTGTGTGGAGTTCCATGTGAGCCTTGCGGACAATGTGAAGTTCTCCTCGCCCAACATCGGGGTACACTTCTCCTCTGTCCCGCTCAACGTGAGCTGCGCCACCATCGGCGGTTCTTCGGTGCTGCCGGTGACGCCCCAATTGGAATACAGCGGACCGGAGGTGACCGATACCGAAGAATGGCAGCGCCTGCAGTGGAACTACACCGCCACCGGCGGCGAGCAGTACATCACCATCGGCAATTTCCGGGCTGACGCCACCACCACGTACAACTGCGCGAACGAGGCCGCCCTCAACCCCTACGCGTACTACTTCGTGGATGATGTGAGCGTGGTGCCGCAGCCCTGCTGCAACGCCGAGTTCGCCCCCGTGGCCCCGCTGTGCACCACCGATGCGCCGGTGCTGCTGCAGCCCGCCACGCCCGGCGGCACCTGGAGCGGCCCCGGCATCAGTGCCCCCAACGCCGGCGCCTTCGACCCGGCACTCGCGGGCCCCGGCCTGCACAGCGTGGTGCACACCCTGCCCTGCGGCAGCGACACGGTGGTCATCGCCGTGAGCAACTGCGCACCCATGGAGGTGTGCATCGGTGCCGACGGCAGCTGGAACGTGAGCAACGGGCTGGCGCCGTACACCTGGCAGCAGCAGACCACCACGCAGGATTGCAGCGCCTGCCTCTTCGCCTGCTTCCTCCCTCCGGGCTGCGCGGTGAACGTCACCACCTGGACCACCTTCGCCACCGGCGCCAGCATCCTCCCGCCCGCGACTTTGCCGGTGCGGGTGGTGGATGCTGCGGGCAGCACCCTGGAGATCGCCTCTCCCGCCGGCCTGGCGCCTTGCCCGAACTGCCCGGACATCATCGTGACCTTGGTGCAAAGCACCAACGTGGCCTGTCATGGAGCCAGCACCGGCAGCGCCACGGTACAGGCCACCGGTGGCGCCGGGCCCTACACGTTCACCTGGTCGCCCGGCGCCCTGCAAGGACCGCAGCAGAGCGGTCTGGTCGCGGGCAATTACACGGTGACAGCCACCGATGCCGAGGGTTGCACGGGCAGCTTCCAGGTACTGATCACGCAGCCTCCACCCCTGTCGGCCACCATCACTGGCACCACGCCCACCACCTGCGGCGGCGCCGATGGCACGGCCACCGTGCAGGCCTCCGGGGGTACCGCGCCCTACACGCAGTTGTGGTCGCCTGCGGGGGGCACGGCCCTCACCGCCACCGGCCTTGCGGAAGGCAGCTACCAGGTCACCATAACGGATGCCAACGGCTGCACGGCCTCGGCCAGCACCACCATCCAGCCGGTGCCCACCCAGGCGGAGATCAGCGGACCTGATGCGCTATGCACCGGCGCCCCCGTTGTGCTCACCGCCAGCGGCGGCACCGCATACCTGTGGAGCACCGGGGCCACCACGCCAAGCATCACGGTCACGGCCGGAGGCACCTACACCGTGGAAGTGAGCGGTTGTGGTACGGACAATGCCTCGATCACCGTTGTGGAGACCACCGTGGTGGCCGACATCGGTGGCGATCCACTTGTGGGCGATCCGCCCCTGGAGGTGCTGTTCACCAACACGTCGACGCCTCCGGATGCCGCGTTCCAATGGGACCTGGGCGATGGCACCGCCTTTACCGGTGCGACCACGGATCATGTCTATACCGACCCCGGCATCTACACCGTGGTGATGACCGCAACGGCCAACGGCTGCAGCGATAGCGATACCCTGCTGGTGGTGGTGAACAGCCCCGTGGTGGTGAGCGACATCTTCGTGCCCAACGTGTTCAGCCCCAATGGTGATGGCCAGAACGACACCTGGGGCGTGAGGTCGGTGGGCCTTTCCAGCCTCGATGCGCAGATCTTCAACCGATGGGGGCAACAGGTGGCCCAGTTGCGTGCACCAGACCAGTCCTGGGACGGGCGCACCGATGCCGGCGAGCTGACACCCAGCGGCACTTACTATTTTGTGCTGGAGGCGCAGGGGGGCGATGGCCGGAGCTACCGCTTCACGGGATCGCTGACGCTGCTGCGGTAGGGGGGTGCTGTCGCTCAGGTGCTGCGCTCGAACCGCTCCCTGTACGCCCTTTCCAGTTCCTCTTGGTGCTCCGGTGCTGCGATGCCGATCAGGGCCCTGGCCCGCTGTTGCAGATTCTTGCCGTAGAGATAGGCCACGCCATGCTCGGTCACCACGTAGTGCACGTGGGCTCGGGTGGTCACCACGCCGGCTCCCTCCTTGAGGAAGGGCACGATCTTGCTCTGGCCCTTGTTGGTGGTGGAGCACAGGGCGATGATCGGCTTGCCCCCTTCGCTCAGGGCGGCACCACGTATGAAGTCCATCTGCCCGCCCACGCCGCTGAACTGGTAGGTGCCGATGCTGTCGGCGCACACCTGGCCGGTAAGGTCCACCTCGATGGCGCTGTTCACGGCCACCACCTTGGGGTTCTCGCGGATCACCTTCGTATCGTTCACGTACTGGGCATCGAGGAATGCGAAGAAGGGGTTGTCATCCACCAGGTCGTAGAGACGCCGGGTGCCGAAGGCGAAGGCCGTCGCGATCTTGCCCCGCTGTTTCTTCTTGAACTTGTTGGTGATGACGCCGCGCTCCACAAGGTCGATGATGCCGTTGGAGCACATCTCGGTATGCACCCCGAGGTCCTTGTGACCGCCCAGCCCGCGCAGGATGGCATCCGGGATCGCACCGATGCCCATCTGCAGGGTGGCGCCATCATCCACCATCTCGCTGATGTAGCGGGCAATGCGCTCCTCGGTGGGTCCGATGGCGCCCGCATAGTCCACCTCGGGCAGGGCATCATCCACCTGTACCATGGCCGCAAGGCGGGAGACGTGCACCTGCCCGTCGCCCAGTGTACGCGGCATGTTGGGGTTCACCTGGGCGATCACTGTCCGGGCGTTGCGCACCGCCGAGCGGGCCACATCAACGGATACGCCCAACGAACAAAAACCATGGCGGTCCGGCGGGGAGACATGCACCAGGGCCACATCCACCGGAAGGACGCCCTGCTCGAAGAGGCGGGGGATCTCGCTCAGGAACACCGGGATGTAATCGCCCCGTGGACCATCAACGGTGGAGCGCATGTTTGCCGACACGAAGAGGGCGTTGAGGAAGAAGGCGCGCTGCACCTCGGGCCGTTCGAAGCCGAGTTCGCCGAAGGTGCTTATGCTCACCAGCTCCACATCGTGCAGTTCCGTGTGGCGGTCCAGCAGGGCGCGCACGAGTCGTACCGGAGTGGCGGCACTACCATGGATGAAGACCCGATCCCTGGAATTCACCAAGCGCACCGCCTCCTCTGCTGATATCCAAGCCACGTTCTTCATGGTGGCAAAGGTGGGAAAGGGCGCACGGTGCGAACTGACGGCCCTCAGCACGGCGTGGCCTTCAAGGAATGTCTATCCTGTTTCCGTGGATTTATTTTCCATGGTATATATTTGTACCCGAAGCTCACACAACAGACCCATGGACAGAAAAGACTTCCTCCGCAAAAGCCTTCTGGGAACCAGCGTCCTGGTAAGTGGCGCAGCTGCTGCCAGTGTGCTCCGGAACGACATCGACGAACTGAAGCCCCTGGACCCCGTAGGCTTCGACCACCTCCCGCCAACACCTCCCGAACGCATGGAAAACATGGTACTGCACCGCGCCAGTGAGCGTGGCACCGCCGATCACGGCTGGCTGAAGGCCAACTTCAGCTTCAGCTTCGCCAACTGGTACGATCCCACCCGCATGCACTTCGGTGTGCTGCGCGTGATGAACGACGACATCATCGCCGCAGGCAAGGGCTTCGGCACGCACCCGCACGACAACATGGAGATCATCACGATCCCCCTGAAGGGCGCGCTGCAGCACAAGGACAGCATGGGCAACACCAGCATCATCAACGCCGGCGATGTGCAGGTGATGAGCGCAGGCACGGGCATCCTGCACAGCGAGTTCAATCCTTACAACGACAAGGATGCCAACACGCTGCAGATCTGGCTCTTCCCCAAGAAGCGCCAGGTGACGCCCCGCTACCAGCAGATGACGCTGGACCCTAAGGACCGCATCAACAACTGGCAGCAGGTGCTCTCACCGAAGCCCGATGACGCTGGCGTGTGGATCCACCAGGATGCCTGGTTCCATATCGGCAACTGGGATGCGGGCAAGAAGACCACCTACAACGTGAAGCGCAAAGGCAACGGCGTGTATGCCTTCGTTATGGAGGGCAGCGCCACCATCAACGGCCAGCAGCTCGGCAAGCGCGATGCCTTGGGCGTGTGGGACACCGACAGCCTCACTGTAGAGGCCGGCCCCCAAGGCGCGGAGATCCTGCTGCAGGATGTGCCGATGGAATTGTCATGAAGGGGAAGGGTGCAAGGGTGAGAGCGTGCTAAGGCGAATGCCCCCCTGACGCTCTGGAACCCTGGCACTCTCTCACCCTTTCCCTCTCGCACACTTAAACTCAACCAACATGGGAACAGCAACCGCAACAACCACCAAGTGGGCCATTGACCCCAGCCACAGCGAGATCCAGTTCAAGGTGAAGCACCTGATGATCACCACTGTGACCGGTACCTTCAAGGATTTCAGCGCGGAGGTGGAACTGGAAGGCGATGACCTGAACAACGCCCAGGTGAGCTTCTGGGCCAACACGGCCAGCATCTTCACCAACGACGAGAAGCGCGATGGACACCTGCGCAGCGGCGACTTCTTCGACAGCGAGAAGTTCCCGAAGCTCCGCTTTAAGAGCACGCGTATCGAGGGCAGTGGCAACGACTGGAAGGTGACGGGCGACCTCACCATCAAGGACGTGACCAAGCCGGTGACCCTGGATGTGGAATGGAGCGGACAGGCGAAGGACCCTTGGGGCAACACCAAGGCCGGCCTGAACCTGAGCGGCAAGATCGACCGCAAGGAGTTCGGCCTCACCTGGAACGCTGCCTTGGAAGCGGGCGGAGTGCTCGTAAGTGACGAGGTGCGCATCCTGGCCGAAGTGCAACTGGCCAAGCAAGGGTAAGCGCAGGGTGCCCCCCCACCGAACAACAAGGCCTGCCCCGCAAGGGGCGGGTCTTTTGCTTTTTCAGGTCGGTCCGTGGCGAAGGAGTTGATCGCTCCGGCAATTACTTTCGTCGGACATCAACCCTATCCCTGACCATGAACGAAGTCGAAACCCAATTAACTCAGGCCGAAAGCTGGGCCCTGCGATTCAAGGAACAATTGATCGACTTTGCCCCGAAGCTGGTCGTCGCCCTGCTGGTCCTGTGGATCGGTTCGCTGCTGATCAAGGGCTTGGCACGTCTGCTCGGCAAGGTGCTCTTGGCGCGGGGCGTGGAACCCACCCTGCAGCGCTTCCTGCACAGCCTGGTCACGGTGTCGTTGCGGGTGCTTCTGCTGATCACCTTCATCGGCATGCTCGGTGTGCAGACCACGAGCTTCATCGCCATCATCGGCGCTGCGGGTCTGGCCATCGGCCTCGCTCTGCAGGGCACGTTGGCCAACTTCGCCGGCGGCACGCTCATCCTGCTCTTCAAACCTTACAAGGTGGGCGACCTCATCGAGACGCAGGGCGTGCTGGGCAACGTCAAGGAGATCCAGATCTTCACCACGGTGCTGATCACCCCCGACAACAAGACGGCGATCCTGCCGAACGGCCCCATCGCCAACGGCAATATCGTGAACTACACCAAGGAGGGCCTGATCCGCGTGGACCTCACGTTCGGCCTCAACTATGCCGCCTCCTTGCCCAAAGCACGCGAGGTGCTCGTAGGTGTGATGAGCGCACATCCGAAGGTGCTGAAGGATCCCGCTCCGAGCGTGAACATCGTGCAGCTCAACCTGGAGGGCGTTCAACTGGCCGTGCGCCCGTACGCCGCGCCGGAGGATTACTGGACCGTCTATTTCGAGGTCTATGAGCAGGGGCTCTGGGCCCTGCAGGCCGCTGGGGTGGCCGGTCCGCAGCCGAGCATGCGGGTGATCACCGAAGCGAAGGCTTGATCGGTCCAAGTATCATGGGAATTGCCGGTCGCGAATAATGAGGGCTTTCCTTGTGTCGATCATTTCGTGACAAGGCTCTGCAACTTTCGGCATGCACCAACTGCGCACTGAAGAGGTCCTGGCCTTACGCCGCACACTTGCGCGAACACAAGGGGAGGAGCGAACTGCTTTGTTGCGGGCGGTCCTCGGTCGCCCCATCCGCTCACCCAAGGCACTGCGCGAGTGGCATGACCTGCTGTTGTTCTTGTTGGCCCATCCGGCCGATCTGGAGGAGCATGCACTGGCCACAGGGGAACTGGAGCGTGTCGTCGCACTTGGCAAAGCCCTGGTCGATGGCAGTGAGCGCACGCGCTATGGGCTGATCAACAGCGGACTGGAACATGCACCGTTGCAGAGCACGTTCACGCTACACCTCACACGGTGGATGCTGGAGCACTGGGGCGAGCGTGTGGAGATCTTCTCCGTGGAGGCCCCGCTGGACGAGTTCCGGGAACTGTTGAGGCTCTTGCTTTCGCCTGCGGAATGGGAAACGGTCGATCAGTCGTATGCGGACGTGCAGGAACTGCTCACCTACGCCTATGGACCTTCACGCGTACTTCAGCTTCAGCGCTTGGTGGACGCGTTGTCCGCGCTGCGCTGCGATGCAAGCACTCGCGAACATCTCTGGGCGCGTATGCAGGTGTACGTAAAGGTGGAAGACGCCAAGGGCTGCGGCATGTCCCTGGCCCGTGCGCCGACCCAAGCGCCCTACTGCCTTCCTCAGGGCCTGACGCGCGACGTTGACCTGATGGCCGTGGTGAACGAGCCGGTGGCCGCTGCTGTGCGGCTGAATGCGCGACAGCAGCAGGCCCTGATCGACACTGCACGCACCGTGCTCGCCACATTGCACCGCGAGACCGATCCCGTTACTTTCGCCGGTTCGGTGGAGCTGTTCGACATGGGCCGTGGGCTGCGTATCGCGTTCTTCCACATGGACGTGGCGCACCGCCTGCCCTTCGATAGCTACGTGGGCTTCATGGCCTTCCGCAATGGGGTGCCGTTGGCCTACGGCGGCGCTTGGATCTTTCCTGGCCGCAGCAAGGTGGGCATCAACGTGTTCCCGGCCCTTCGCGGTGGCGAGAGCGCATGGTTCTTCGCGCAACTGCTCCGCCTATATCGCCAGCGCTGCGGTGTGGGCCGCTTCGAGGCGGAGAACTATCAATTGGGCCACAACAACCCCGATGGCCTGAAGAGCGGCGCCTACTGGTTCTACTACCGGTTGGGTTTCCGGCCCGTGACGAAGGCCCTGCAACGCGCGGCCGAACGGGAGTTCAGCAAACTGTCGTCGCGCAAGGACCACCAAGTGCCATTGAAGCTGCTGAAGGAGCTCGTGGAACACGGATTGGAATTGATCGTCGATGACAACGGAACGCCCCTGACCGACACCGCATCGCTCACCATGGCGGTGCAGCAGCATGTGGTGCAGCGGTACCAAGGCGATCGCGAACGGGCGATGCGCTTTGCGCTGGAACGACTGGGGAACACGTTGCCATTGGGCGATCTGGCGCAGTGGTCGGCGGAGCAACGTGTGACCTTGTACCTGTGGGCGCTACCGCTGGACCTGGTGGATGGCCTGGAACAATGGTCTCTTGCGGAGAAACGGGGCCTTGTCGCACTCATTCGGTCCAAGGCCGAAGCGGAGGAGACCAAGCACCAGCTGTTGCTTGCACGTGCGGGTCGTTTGCGAGCTGCGTGGACGAGCCACGCGCGGTGAGATATGCCCTGAAGGGGCGAGTGTTCCCGGTCATCAAGCGCATCCGACACGCTCACCTGTTGCCTTGGCAGGTCGATCGCGCTGCTCAGCGAAGCACTATGACATGGCCGCGCAACGTGCGTAGTCCAGTGGTTTCGCAGGGGTCGGGGGCAAGGAGTTGGTAGATGTACACCCCATCGGGCACGGGCTCGCCAGCTGAAGTACCGTTCCAGCCAACGCTCATGTCGGAAGTGACGAAGATCTCCTGGCCCCAGCGGTTGAAGATGCGCAACGTGCTTTCTGCTGCTCCTGAGGGAGCCAGTATGGTGAAGGTGTCATTGATGCCGTCGCCGTCGGGAGTGAACACGTTGGGGACGAACAGTCCCAACGCTTCGCTGAAGGTGACGTCCACCGTGATGCTGTCCGCGCAACCGGAGGTGTTGCTTGCGGTGAGCCGAATACGGTAGGTGCCCTCCTGCGCCACGGGAAGTTCGAGGGTGCGTGCGCAGGAACTATCCACCAGCACATCGTTGAGCCATAACACACATTGGTCCGCTGCGGTGGCGAGCAGTTCCACGGCAATGGCGCGTTCGCAGGGCAGTGGTTCGGCGAGCAACTGAAGGTCTGGCAGGGGGGCTACACGCACGCTGTCGCTGACCGGCGTGGAGGCGCAGCCATTGGGCCCGAAGGCCTCCAACGTGATCACTTCAGTGCCTGGCTCAGAAAAGAGGGCAGTCGGCGAAGAAGCGCTCGATGTTCCGGCTGAGCCCAAGGTCCAGGTCAACGAGCTGGCTCCGGGAGCATTGGCGGTGAAGACGATCGACGCACCTACGCATACGGTGTCGGCACTTGCGATAAAGCCCGCGGTCGGGGCTTCTTCCACGACCACCACGAGCGTGTCGCTTGCGCTGCAGCCGTTGGCATCGGTGGCGGTAGCAACCAACGGGCCGCTGTTGGCGAACGCATAGGTGATGGCCGCACCGTTAGCCCCGGTATTCCAGGTGATGACCTGTGCGCCCGTTCCGCCACTGGCGAGCGCGGTGGCCAAGGCAGTGACATTGGCGCACACCGGCGTTCCACCGGTCACCTGCACCGACACGGGTGCCGGTTCGGCCAGGGTGAAGGTGAGCGTGGTATCGCAGCCCAGCTGATCGGTGATGAGCACGCTGTAGCTGCCTGCCGTGAGTCCGCTTGCCGTCGCGGTGTTCTGCGGTGGCAAGGTGTTCCATTCAAGGTCGAAAGGCCCTGCGGGGCCGGTCTGCAATACGATCGTTCCGTCGGCCGCTCCGGCGCAAGAAGGCGGAGCCACGTTGGCCGCGAAGGAGTATGCAGGGCAGCAGATGCTGGCATTCACCTGCAGCACTGCGGTGGCGCTGCAACCGTTGGCATCAGTGGCCGTAACGCTCACCAGCACAGTATCCGTGGGTGTTAGTGTAACGGAATTGCCGGCACCGAGCGGACCCCAATCGAGACTGATGTTCCCTGTGCCTCCTTGCGCGTTGGCGGTCAACGTAGTCGATGCACCAATGCACACTTCCGTGTTGCCGACTAGCTGCACGGACACGGGTGTCGGGTCGGCCAGCGTGAAGGTGAGCGTGGTGTCGCAGCCCAGCCCATCGTTGATCGTAACCGCATAGCTGCCCGCGACAAGGCCTGTAATGGTAGGGGTGGATTGCGCAGGCGCCGTGTTCCAGGTGTAGGTGAAGGGCCCGGCCGCGAGGGGTGTTACCGTGATGGTTCCATCGTTCGCGCCATTGCAGGTGATGGCGGTGCTGGCCACATCCACCCCGCCGATGGAACAGCAGGGAAGCACCACCACGGTGTCGGTGAGCCAATTGCCATCCTCATAGTGGCAGTAGTCGCCCACGATGAAGGAGTAGGTGCCCGGCTCGGTGATGGTGATAACGGGTCCTGTGGTTCCATCGCTCCATAAATAGCCTGGATAGGTGGGCGGCTGGAAAAGCACCGGGTAGAACGAAAGGTCGATGGTGATGGGTCCGCCACAGAGCAGCGTGTCCGTCCAAGGGATGAAGTCGTAGGTGGCTTCGCCGATATAGATCGGATTGGGCGGTGTGCCCGTTTCCAGCAGGCAGCAATTGCCACCATCGGAAACGTTGAACGTGCCGGTGAAGCATTCGTACTGCACCTGGTGGCCGAAAAGCGCGACACCCGGACCGAACTCGGCCAGGAAGAACTGCGCGATCTGGGGCGCGGAATTTCCCCCACCGCTGCTGGAGGTGCTGCATTCGCCCTCGGCCCCGGTGATGCAGTTCACCAAGGGTGGGAAGCCTGGCGCCAACGGTTCGCCAAGGAAGTTCGCGATGGCGATGTTGCCCAGCGTCTGGCTGTACTGTGTGACGATACTTGGCGATACGCCGTTGATGGTAGTGGTGGGCGGGTTGTTGCCGCAAGGTCCGTTGCCGCCATCGAAACCGGCGTAGATCACCTCGGTGACATTCGCTGCGAACGGCCCGATGATGTTCACTTGTACCGCCTCATAGGTGCAGATGCCGATGCGCAGGTCGGGGATGTTCTGGTCCACGTTGATGGTGATCGCTCCCCCTTCGTAGTTGGAATAGATCATCACATTGCCGTTCGGATCGCAACCGTTGGTCTGGGGCGGCGAGACATCGATGCAGCAGTTGCCGCCGTCGGAGAGGCTCACCACCTCATTCTGCCAGCAGGCGTATTGGGTCTGGTGGGCATAGAGGGTGGCGCCGGTCTGGTCCTCGAAGTGGAAGACCAGCTCATCCGGGGTGTTCACCCCGCCGGTATTGAAGAGTGTGTCACATTGTCCGTTAGCGCCGATGACCACCCCGCCCCAGCTGCCCGTGCCGTTGCCATGCGCCGGGGTATACCCCACCTGTGGCGGTTGCATGGGCGGGTTGATCGTGACGAGCCCTTGTGGTACGCCTGCAATGCTTGTGGTGAAGTTGCCCTGTCCGCAGTTGTTGTTGTTCTGCGAGGAGTTCATGCCCGCGTAGAGCACCTGGACCACGTTGGTGGCGAAGGGTCCGGTGATGGTGACCTGCACCGGCTCGTAGGTGCTGATGCCGATCACCAGGTTCGGAATGTCCTGGTCCACGTTGATGGTGACGATGCCACCATCGTAGTTGGACAGCAGGAAGAGATTGCCCGCAGGATCGCAGACCTGGGCGCGAACGGAAAGTACCAGTAGGAGACACAGGGCAGCGACGGATCGGGACACGGGATGATAGCGTTCGGAGAGAAGGCGGTGTTCGCGATCAGGCGGGATTCAATGGGTCACAATAGTGAAGGAGGACAGCCCTGATCCGGCGACGGCAGGCGGGCGGAAAACGCTGGAATACGCCGAATGTAGGCGGCTTTCCGAATATGACACAGAGATCTGCGACCAGCCCGGATCACCGGCCGGGATCACCCGGCCCCATCATGCATCCCGCTATCGTCATCGTTGGCATCAAGGGCGCAAGGCTTTCAGGGAATACAAGGTCCGGGAAATGTCACCGCGCGACGAGCTTGACCGCAGCGGCTTGGTGGATCTGACAGATGCGCAGGCAATAGCGACTCGACCCTCTTGAGGTTGGCGAACTTCTTATGTGACGATCGTCACGGGAAACGGAAGGAGGAACCATGAGCTTTGGGATGTCAACCTACTCAACATGTCCCAGAAGCACTATAATGTCCTCATCATCGGTGGTGGCACCGCTGGTATCATGACCGCTGCGCAGCTGATGCGCAAAAAGAAGGACCTCAGTATCGCCATCGTCGATCCCACCAAGGACCATTGGTACCAGCCGGCTTGGACGCTTGTTGCAGCGGACACGTACAACATGAAGGACACCCGCCGGGATGAATCCAGCGTGATCCCCCCCGGTGTCGACCATATCAAGGAATCGGCCACCACCTTCGAACCGGAGAACAACACGGTGCGCACGAAGGGGGGCAATGCCTATACCTACGACCACCTGATCGTGTGCCCCGGTGTCCAGATGAACATCGACGACATGCCCGGTCTTCGCGAAGCACTGAAGACCGATCTCGTGTGCAGCAACTACCTCGATCCGGAGAAGACCAAGCGGGTCATGCAGAACTTCAAGGGTGGCAACGCGGTGTTCACACAGCCCGCCACTCCCATCAAGTGCGGTGGCGCTCCCCAGAAGGCGGCATACCTCGCAGATGAGTTCTTCCGGAAGACCGGGGTGCGCGACAGGACGAAGCTCGTGTTCGCCACACCCGGCTCGGTGATCTTCGGCGTGGAGCCCTTCCGCTTCGCCTTGGAGGACGTGATCCGCAAGAAGAGCATCATCCTGAAGACCTTCTACAAACCCGTGTCCATCGACCCGGTGAGGAAGGAGATCCACTTCGCGTGGAGCAAGCCCGGGGACAACAACTGTGTGATCAACGAGGAGCAAGGCCTGCAAGAGAAGATCGAGGGCGAGAGCACGATCGTGATGCCCTACGACATGGTGCACCTGGCACCACCGCAGAGCGCACCCGATTTCGTGCGCAACTCCCCGCTGGCCTACGCCGATGGCCCCAACAAGGGTTGGCTGGAGGTTGACATCCACACCCTGCAGCACAAGCGCTACGCCAACATCTTCGGGTTGGGCGATGCCGCTGCACTCCCCACGGCCAAGACCGGAGCGGCCATCCGGAAACAGGCCCCTGTGGTGGTGGCCAACATCCTGCAACGCATCAAGGATGGCGAATTGAGCAAGGAGCAATACAGTGGCTACAGCAGCTGTCCGCTGGTGACCGGCTATGGCAAGATGCTGCTCGCCGAGTTCAAGTACGACAACGTGCGCGACAGCGACCCCTTGCTCAGCCGTATGTTCGACACCAGCAAACCCCTGTGGAGCATGTGGATCTTGAAGAAGTACATGCTGCCCTGGTTGTACTGGAACAAGATGATGAAGGGCACGATGTAGAGCATCACGCGCTACCTTGTTCCCGGCATGAAGAAGATCAACGACACTACGATCGCGCTACTGATCGATGGCGATAACGCAGCGCCCAAGCGCCTGGCTGCCATTCTGGAGGAGGTAAGCAAGACCGGCACCATCACCATCCGTCGCATTTACGGCGATTGGACCACCATGGGCATGAGCGGATGGAAGGACCTGCTGAACAGCAACGCCATCCAGCCCGTGCAGCAGTTCGCCTACACCAAGGGAAAGAACAGCACGGACAGCGCGCTGATCATCGATGCCATGGACATCCTTCACGGCGAACTGGTCGACGCCTTCTGCATCGTGAGCAGCGACAGCGATTATACGCGATTGGCCACCCGGCTTCGCGAGAGCGGCCTCTTCGTGATGGGCGTCGGTGAGAAGAAGACCCCGGACGCCTTCGTGAAGGCCTGCGAGCGCTTCATTTATGTGGAGAACCTGGATGTGCAGGAACCCGTGGGCGCAGCAGCCACATCCTCTGGTACCGGTGCCCGATCAGGTACCAGGCGCACCGCCTCCACGGCGAAAGCCCAGCCGGTGAAGCTCTCCCAGAACGGCGACCTGATCCGCAAGCTGCGCAAGGCCTTCAACATCGCCAAAGGCGAAGAGGAAGAGGCCTCGCTCAGCCTCATCGGTCAGGCCCTGCGCCGATTGGACCCCGGTTTCGATCCGCGCAGTTACGGCCACGCCTCCCTCTCCTCGCTCGTGAACGCCCTGAAGGACATTCTGGAGACCCGCCGCGAGGAGAAGGGCAACACGGTGATGGTGCGGTTCAAGGGGTGATGAGGGGTCGTGAGAAGAGGCTATCGATCCCGGTCCTGTTATTGAGCGGGCTTCTTGCGCTCTTCAGTGGGTGTCATACGACGGTCACCTCCCCGGGGTCCGAACCGATGGTCGGCAACGAGCAGGACTCGTTGGGTGCAGATGCGATCGAGGGTACGGTCGCAGCATGGGAACCGGACGATGCCGTAGTGGACCTGGTCGTGGTCATTGCGGATACGTGTCACAGTTATGCCGTACTTGATCGCCACATGCAAGGGCTCGCTTCCCTGATACAGGCTGATATCGACACCATGGGAAGGTATTACGACCCGGTCCGCGACTCCATCCTCTTGCCCATTGATGACGAGGATGAACTGTATGCCGGTCAGTACTTTCCACGGCGCTTTGAGGGCAATACGCTCAGTATCGAGTACCTCGATCAGTATGATACGACGGCAGTGCCCGGGACCATGGCGTTGATCACTGGCCTATGGTCCGGTGACCAGCAGGCCGACTCGGCATTGCGGCGTGTGCGTATGCACATGCCACGGGCCTACCGGGTTCGCGCAAGGCTCTATCAAGGCTGTATGCACTAAGGCCGGTCCGGGTCCGTCCCGCTATCTTTGCGGCCCGCCTGCCGGAAGGCACGGCCCCTTAGAAAGCCGCGATGGACAAGCGTTTCCCGCAGTATGATGAGCTCGACCTGCCCAAGGTCGCCGAAGAGGTGTTAAAGCAATGGGAGGCCGAGGACACCTTCGGCCGCAGCCTGGAGCTGCGCAAGGACGCACCGCCCTTCGTGTTCTACGAAGGGCCGCCCAGCGCCAACGGCCTGCCGGGCATCCACCACGTGATGGCGCGCACCATCAAGGACATCTTCTGCCGTTACCAGACGCAGAAGGGCCACCGCGTGGACCGCAAGGCCGGCTGGGACACCCACGGTCTGCCCATCGAGCTCGGTGTGGAGAAGGAGCTCGGCATCACCAAGGAGGACATCGGCAAGACCATCAGCATCGAACAGTACAACGCCGCGTGCAGGAAGGCCGTGATGCGCTACACCGATGTGTGGAACGACCTCACCAAGCGCATCGGCTTCTGGCTGGACCTGGATCATCCCTACGTCACGTATCACACGAAGTACATCGAGAGCGTGTGGCACCTGCTGAAGCAGCTCTACGACCAGGACCTGCTGTACAAGGGCTACACCATCCAGCCCTACAGCCCTGCGGCGGGCACGGGGCTCAGCAGCCACGAACTGAACCAACCCGGCACCTACAAGCCGGTGAAGGACACCAGCGTGGTGGCGCAGTTCAAGGTGAAGCGCGATGCCGTGAGCGAGTGGCTCTTCACGGACGCCTTCGGTGATGTCTTCATCCTGGCCTGGACGACCACGCCGTGGACCCTGCCCAGCAACTGCGCGCTCACCGTGGGGCCCAAGCTGGATTATGTGCGCGTGAAGACCTTCAACCCCTACACGCACGCGCCGCAGACCGTGGTATTGGCGAAGTCCAGGCTGAACGCCTACTTCAAAGAGGAGCACAAGGATACCTCGTTCGATGAGTACAAGAAGGACGGGAAGCACATTCCCTGGAGCATTGACATCGAATTCTACGGCCACCAGCTGGAAGGCGTCCGTTACGAACAGCTCCTCCCCTACGCCACTCCCGAAGGCGGCGATGCCTTCAAGGTGATCGGCGGCGATTTCGTCACCACCGAGGACGGTACGGGTGTGGTACACACGGCACCCAGCTTCGGTGCGGATGACCAGCGCGTGGCGCGCCAACACAACATCGGTTCGCTCACCCTGGTGGACCTGCGCGGCCGCTTCAAGCCCGAAGTGACCGACTTCGCTGGCGAGTACGTGAAGGCCGAATACCTCAGCGCGGAGGAGCAGGCGGCCGAGGCGAAGAAGCAGGGCCGCGACAAGTACCTCAGCGTGGACGAGCGCATCGCCATCAAGCTGAAGACCGAGGGCCGCGCCTTCAAGGTGGAGAAGTACGAGCACAACTACCCGCACTGTTGGCGCACCGACAAACCCGTGCTGTACTATCCGCTCGACAGCTGGTTCGTGCGGGTGACCGCGAAAAAGGACCGGCTCATCGCGCTCAACAAGACCATCACCTGGAAGCCCGAGAGCACCGGCACCGGCCGCTTCGGCAATTGGTTGGAGAACCTGCAGGATTGGAACCTCTCGCGATCACGCTACTGGGGCATTCCGCTGCCCATCTGGCGCACGGCCGACCGTGATGAGGAATTGTGCATCGGTTCGTTGCAGCAATTGAAGGAGGAGATCGCCCGCTCCGTGAAGGCCGGCGTGATGGCGGCCGACCCTTACGCCGCCTTCGTGCCCGGCGACATGAGCGATGCCAACTACGACCGCATCGACATCCATCGTCCGTACGTGGACCACATCGTGCTGGTGAGCCCCGGCGGCAAGCCCATGCA
>Ga0315900_10005054_pt1 | contig 18278 bp, 15 predicted proteins | sample LakEriMetagenome_FD_203521 | JGI IMG/M metagenome (GOLD analysis project Ga0315900, IMG submission 203521) | Freshwater fungal communities from buoy surface, Lake Erie, Ohio, United States - Buoy 12 MA114 | ecosystem: Environmental > Aquatic > Freshwater > Lake > Lake biofilm | place: USA: Lake... | reverse complement strand
AAGATCGTGAAGTTCGAAGGCGGCTATCACGGCATGAGCGATTGGGGGTTGATGAGCCTGGCACCCAAGAAGCTCGCCAATTTCCCGGAAGCCGTGCCGGATACGCCCGGCATTCCGGATAGTGTGCGCGCCGAAGTGCTGGTCGCGCCCTTCAATGACATTGAAGCGGCGGTGCGGCTGATTGAAGCGCGGCATAATGAAATCGGCGGCGTGATCCTGGAGCCCTTCCAGCGCCTGATCCCGCCCAAGCCCGGCTTCCTGCAAGCGATCCGGGAAGTGACGGCGCGGCTCGGCATTCCGCTGATTTTTGATGAGGTCGTGACCGGCTTTCGCTTCGCCTATGGCGGCGCGCAGGAATATTACGGCGTGACGCCCGATATCTGCACCATGGGCAAGATCATCGGCGGCGGCTTTCCGCTGGCGGCCCTTGGCGGGCGCGCCGATATCATGGCGCAATTCGACAAGGCAGCGGTGGGCGAAGACCGCTTCCTCACGCAAATTGGTACGCTTTCGGGCAACCCTGTCGCCTCGGTCGCGGGGCTCGCCACCATGGAAGTGCTGCGTGAGCCCGGCACCTATGAGCAGATTTTTGCGACCGGCCGCAGCCTGATGGAAGGCCTGACCAGCCTGATCCATGAAGCCGGCATCCCCGCCCAGGTGGTGGGTGAGCCGCCCTTGTTCGATGTGGTCTATGCCACGGGTGATATTCGGGATTATCGCAGCGTGATCCGCCAGGATGCGGCCATGCAGAAGCATGTGAATGGCGTGCTGCGTGGGCGCGGTATTCTGAAAGGCGAGAGCAAATTCTACATGTCCCTGGCGCACACCGCCGCCGATGTGGCGCAGACCCTGGATGCCTTTCGCGCGGCGATGAAATCCCTACCCGCCAAGGCGGCCTAAGGGCGGCGGGCTGCCATTTTTTTGGGTGGACCTTGTTTTTGACACATCTCCGATCCAGTTCGCGCGCAATAGGGAGCCTCAGCAGCCGGGGCTATCCCTTCCCAACCAGGAGGCTTCGCCTATCATGGATCGTCGTTCCCTATTGCTCGGCGCCAGCGGCCTGGCCGCAGGATTTGCCGCCCCCGCAATTGTCCAGGCGCAGGGCGCCTATCCGTCCCGCCCGGTGCGGCTCGTGATCCCCTGGCCGCCCGGTCAGGCGACTGACCTTATGGCCCGCGTCACCGCGACCAAGATCGCCGAAACTTGGGGCCAGCCGATTGTGCCGGAAAATCGCGCCGGCGCCGGCGGCATGATCGGCACTGATCTCGTCGCCAAGGCAGAGCCGGATGGCTATACGGTGCTTGCGGCCTCTACCGGTCCCATCACCACCGCGCCGCTCGTGCAGCGCACGCCTTATGATGTGCAACGGGATTTGGCACCGGTCGCGCAGATCGGCATTTCCCCCTATGTACTCGTCGTACGGAAGGATTTCCCGGCGCAAACCGCAGCCGAATTCGTCGCCCGTGTCCGCGCGGAGCCCGGAAAATACAACTATGCCACCTCTGGCACCGGTGCCGCGGCGCATCTGATTACGCTCATGTTCCTCTCCCGCGCCAAGCTGGACGCCGTGCATGTGCCTTTCCAGGGCAGCGGCCCTGGCCTGACGGCCGTGACCGCCGGCCAGGTGGATTTCGCCATTGAAACCCTTGTCGCGACCTCGGCCCTATTCCGTCAGGGCGCGGTGCGCGCACTTGGCGTCAGCCTGAAGGACGGCACCGAATTGCAGCCGGACCTCATGCCGCTGGCCCGCCTGCCGGGCGTTGAGGGTTATGATGCCGGTGCTTTCGGCGGCTATATGGTCCCCGCAGCAACCCCGCGCCCGATCGTGGAGCGTCTGGCAGCGGAGATGGAAAAGGCGCTTGCGACGTCAGACGTGAAGGCTCGACTGGCGCAGATCGGCTTCCAGCCGCAATTCCGCAATACGGCCGATTTCACCACCTTCCTGGCCCGCCATCGCGAAGAATTCCGTGAGGTTATTCAGGCCAATAACATCAAGGTGGATGGCTGATCGGGCCTATCCATCGCGGCATTGGGGCGGCTTACGGGCCGCCCTTTTTTGTTTGCGAGGCGCCCCTTGCAATAGCGCCGCAGCCCGAAATCTGAGAAAACAGGCGCCGATGAGAGGGACCCCATGACCGAAGATACCCGCCTTGATCCGCCGAGCCTCGAAATCGCGGGCAATCGTGCGACCATCCGCCTGCATCGTTCCCGCCACCGCAATCGCGTGGAGCCTGGCGATATCATCCGCATCATGGAGCATCTGGATCAGGTGGATGCCAACCCGTCGCTCCGCGTGCTGGTGCTGGCCGCGAGCGGGCCGGCCTTCAGCGCGGGCTTCCATCTGGGCGGCTTTGCCGAGGATAAGGAAGCCGCCGCCCGCGCGCCGAGTTTTGAGGCCATGGTTGATCGGTTTGAAGCTGTCCGCGTGCCGACCATTTGCCGGCTGCAAGGTGGCGTTTATGGCGGTTCCACGGATTTGGCGCTGACGGCGGATTTCCGCGTTGGTGTGACGGGGATGGAAATGTTCATGCCGGCCGCGCGGCTTGGCGTCCATTACTACCCAACCGGGCTATCGCGTTATGTCTCCCGCCTTGGGCTGAACAATGCGAAACGCCTGTTCATGACCGCAGAAAAGCTGGGGGCCGAGGAATTGCTCCGCATCGGCTACCTCACGCATTTGGTGGCGCCTGCGGAATTGGATGCCGCGGTGGACACCCTGGCGACCACGCTTGCCAATGGTGCGCCGCTTGCCATTCAGGGCATGAAGCAGGCGCTGAATGAGATCGGCCATGGCCGGCTGGATGCCGAGGCCTGTGCCGAACGCGCGCGGCTCTGCAAGGAAAGTGAGGATATCCAAGAAGGCCTTGCCGCCTTCCGCGAAAAAAGAGCGCCTGTCTTTCGCGGGCGGTGATCGAAGCGGGCCGGAGCATTTTCAAGCCAAGTGGAATCACTTGGCGACTCGGAAAATGCGACCGGATAAGTGAGCATTTTCAAGCCAAGTGGAATCACTTGGCGACTCGGAAAATGCGACCGGATAAGTGAGCATTTTCAAGCCAAGTGGAATCACTTGGCGACTCGGAAAATGCGACCAAACAAAAAGGGCGCTGCCAGATCAGGCAGCGCCCTTTTTGATTCACGCTTCCCCGTAATGAATACGGCGATAAGGGCGGGACACCACCGTATCATCAGTGTGCACATCCCAAAGGCTGGCGCTATTGCCGCTTTGGTGGGCCTCGAACATCGCACCCATTTGGCCAAGTGCACTCACGGTCTGGCCGCGCACGCCAAAGCCATTGGCCACACCCGCTAGATCGCCACGGCCATGAATGACAATGCCGGCATCAATATTGCCGGCACGGAATTTATGAATTTCCGCGCCATAGCCACCATCATTGATGATCGCCATCAGGAATTTGGTGCCATGGCGGCGCGCGGTTTCCAATTCCTGGATATGCATCAGCAAGCTGCCATCGCCTTCAATCAGCAGCACCTTGCCATCCTTGCGCGCGGCGGCGACGCCAATCGCCGCCGGCAGGCCATTGCCGATGGCGCCGAAATCGCTCACCACATGATAGCGTTCGGCGGCGCGACCTTTCAGATAGGTCATGGCAAAGCCAAGGTAATGGCCGCCGCCAATCACCACATCCCAATCCTTGGGCACCACCGCATCCAATTCCATGATCGCCTTACGCGGATCAACCGTGCCGGGCGCAATCGTGAATTCCTTGCGGTCCGGTACATCGGCGGCAATCAGCGCCGCCATTTCTTCACTGCGGAAGCGCTTGCCGCCGGCACCATGGCGCTTGATGGCGGCGGTCACGGCTTCCGCCGCCGCCTTGGCATCGGCGCGGATATGCAAATCCGCCGTGCGCAGCCCCTGCCATAGCCCGCGCGGGCCGATATCAATCTGCACCGTCTGCGCGCCGGGATAGAGGTAACCGCTTTCCGTCGTATAGGCGCCAAGCCCAACGCCAAGCCCGATCACCAAATCAGCCTCCGCAAAGCGTTCGCGCGAGAAATCGCTGGCATAGGCGCCGGAGATATCCATGGCGAAGCGATTGCCAGTAAATAGCCCCTTGGCTTGCAAGGAAGTGGTGAGCAACGCGCCCATGGCTTCCGCCATTTCTTCAATCGCTTCACGCGCCTGGGACAGCTTCGCCCCGCGACCTGCGATGATGATTGGCTTTTCGGAAGCCGCAATCATCTCGACCAGTTTTTCAACGAGTGTCGGGTCCGGCTGCGGGCGCTGCGCCGCGGGCAGATAATCAGCCGATGGGATGTAATCCACCATATGCGGATAGGCCTGCTTTTGCAGGTCCATCGGAATGCTGATCACAACCGGGCGGCGTTCCAGTGCCGCGAGGTGAAAGGCTTCGCGCACATTATCCAGCGCGCGATCCATGGTTTTCACCGAGATATGATGGGCGCCCGTTGCTTGCGTCAGCGGCGCCATATCAATCTGTTGGATGTAATAGGGTGCGGCGATGGGTGAATCGCCCGCGAACACCACCATCGGCGTATTGGCGCGCGCGGCAATGGCAAGCCCAGTCATGATTTGCGTAAAGCCCGGCCCGCAGGTGGTGGAAGCCACACCCACCTTGCCGGTGGCGCGCGCATAAGCATCGGCCATGGCAACGGCGCAATGTTCATGCCTTGCATGGATGATGTTCATCCCCGGCTGGCGCTGCATCGCCTCCGTCCAATACATATTCGCATCACCCATCAGGGTGAAAAGCGTATCGCAGCCTTCTTGCGCGAAAACGGTTGCCAGAACGTCTGAAAGCTTGGGCGCTGCCATGGTTATTTATTCCCTTTACCGAAAAGACTGCTGATCCAGGATAGAAAGGCCCGCCAGAGCAGACCGAAAGCATTAAGCTCCGCCGCCGGTGCGGGCGGTGGTGGTGGCGGAGGCGCTGCTGCGACAGGGGCCGCTGCTGCGGGTGCCTCAGGCGCGGCCTGTTCCACAACCGGTGCCGCAGTGGGCGCAGCGGCCATGGCGCGGTTCGCCATGTTATTCGCGAATTCCGCCAAAAGGGCGCGCGCCACATGCACGCCGCCGGCATTGGCAAAGGTCTCCAAAGGGCCGGTGACGGTGAAGCTGCCATTGACCGTGAGCCGCGTCGCATCCCCTTCCGCCGCCGCCAGCACATCTCCGTTCGCCAGCGCGCGTGATGCGCCGCGCTGGTCAATCCCGCGCCCTTCAATACGGCAGCGATGCGCATCATGGTCATATTCAAGCTTCGCCTCACCGCGAAAGGCTGCTGTGGTGGGGCCGAATTTCACCTTGATGGAACCGCGCCACAGCCCATCCCCGGTAGAAGGTGCCAATTGCGCGCCGGGGATACAGGCAGCGACCTCGGCCGGGTCGCTCAATAATGGCCAAACCACGCCAAGCGGCGCGGGGATCAGGGTTTGTTCCGAGATATCGGGCATGGTGCTAGGTGGGATCCTGCGAGAGGATCGCAGCCTGCGCAAAGCTGGCGTTGGGCGCAAGCCCAGCCAGGTCCTGAAACTATAACCCCACCGGCCGGCCTGCCACCGTCACCGAAAGCGCCTCAGGCTTCAATAGTAGCCGTGCCATGCGCGCCGCATCATCGCGGCTGATGGCGCGCAGCCTTTCCGAACGCCCATCCAACCAATCGAGCGGCCGGCCATTGCGCTGCATCGCCATCAGCGTATTGGCGATGCGTCGGCTATCGGTGAATTGCAGCGCGAGTGATCCTGTCAGAAACGCCACTGCCTCCGCCATCTCGGCATCCGTTGGCCCATCAGCCGCCATGCGCGCCCATTCATCGCGCGTCACGCTAAGCGCCTCGGCGATCTTGCCATTATCGCTCGCGACACTTCCCACGAGCACACCGCCGCCGAAACCGGTGTCGAGCCCAACGCCAATCCCATAGGTCAGCCCGCGCTTGACGCGCACGGATTCCGTGAGCCGTGAGGAAAACCCACCGCCACCAAAAATACGCATGACGATTTGCGCCGCTTCGAATTGCGGATCGCGTGCGCCGATTCCCTCATGCCCGAAAATCGCCTGGGATTGCGGGCTATCCATGCCGACCACCTGCTGACCAAAGTTGGTGAAGCCGGGCAAGGAGGGCGGTGTCTCAGGCGCGCCCGCCGGCAGCCCCGCGAAAAGCCGCCCGAGCAAGGCCGCCAGATCATCCGGGCGGATGGCGCCTGCGGCAGCAATGGTCAGACCCTCGCGGCGCAATTGCCGGCCCAATTGGCCGCGCAAATCATCCGGCGTGATGGCCGCAAGACTCTCCGCCGTGCCGCCTGAAGGCCGCCCCGCCGCATGTGATGGGAAGGCGGCCGCCCAAAAGGCGCGCCCCGCCTGACCACGCGGGGTTTCCAGCGATTGACGTGCCCCGGCAATGGCCCGCGCGCGGAGGCGCTCAATCGCCGCCTGATCCAGCCGTGGCGCGGTCATCGCCAGCCGCGCCAAGCGCTCGGCTTCCGGCAGGGCATCAATCAGGCAGCGAAACCCGCCATCCACATCATCACGGCCCGCGCCGAAGGAAAGCCCAATCCCGGCATCGCGCAGCGCATCGGTGAAGGCGGCTGCCGGCAAATCGCCAGCACCTTCCGTCAGCAGCGCGGCCGCAAGGCTTGCCGTGCCTTCCCGCCCCGGCGCATCAAACGCCGCCCCACCCGGCCAGGACCAGGAAAGCGAGACAACTGGCACGGAGTGATCCTCAACCAGCCAGGCGGTCAGCCCATGCGCCACCACGCGCTGAATGGGCAGGCGAAAGGGCGTGCTCATGCGCTGGGCAATAGCCAGGCGGCGGTATTGGGAGCACTGGGCAAAACCGCCCTTGCGGCGGCTTCCACCTGATCCCGCGTGACCGCGCTGATCCGCGCCGGCCAGAATTCCACCGCATCCAAGGGCAAGCCAATGGAAAGCGTCCCGCCCACCATGCGCGGCCCGGCACCAAAGCCATCCAAAGCCAGCATGGCGCCGGCGGTAAGCTGCCGGATTGCACGCGCCACTTCCGCTTCGGTCGGGCCTTGCTGAATCAGGGTGTCAATCACGCCATTGGCGGCTTCTTCCAGCCGTTCCGGCGCCACACCTGGGCGCGGCATGGCGGAGAGGAAAAACTCCGTCATCCCCGCCGCATCTCCATCATACCCCGTACCGGCTGATACCGCGAGGCCGGTTTCCACCAGCGCCTTATGCAGCCGGCTGCCCTGGCCCCCGCCCAGCAGATGCGAAAGCACTTCCAAAGGCAACGCATGCGCGCGCTCACCAGCGGTCAGCGAAGGCGCCATCCAAGCCTTCAGGAACAGCGCATCGCGCGTCATCGGATCACGCCGGATCAGCCGGGGCTCCACGGCCTGCGACGGCTTCGGCGCACGATCCCGTCTTGCTGCTACCCGTGCAGGAATGCCGCCATAATGCTGATCCACCAGCCGGCGCACTTCTTCTTCCGGCACGGCGCCGCTGATCACCAGTGTCGCATTGGAAGGCGCATAAAAACGCGCATGGAACCCCGCAAGATCATCGCGAGAAATCGCGCGAATCTCATCTTCCCAGCCAATAATCGGCCGGCCGGCCCAATGCTGGCGGCCCCAAAGCGCGGCGGTAAACGCCTCCCGGAACCGTGCCCTTGGGTTGGAATCCGTCCTTTGCTGGCGTTCTTCCAGCACCACGCCACGCTCACTTTCCATGAATTCCTGAGGGATCAGGGGTGCGGCCATGCGGTCCGCCTCCATCTCCAGGATCATGCCAAGGCGTGAAGCCTCCACCGCCTGGTGGTATGCCGTCACATCGCGCGACGTGAAGGCATTGTCATTGCCGCCTTCCCGCGCGACCAGCCGCGAGAAATCGCCAACCCCGACCTTCGGGCTGCCCTTGAACATCATATGTTCGAGGAAATGCGCGACCCCCGAACGCCCCGCCGGGTCTTCCGCCCCACCCGCCGCATAGAAAAGATATTGCGTGACCACCGGCGCACGGCTGAAGGGAATGAAGGCAACCTCCAGCCCATTGGCCAGCCGCCAATGCTTCGCGCCAAACAGCGGCCTTTGCGGCGGCGGCGCGGCATTTTGTGCTAGTGCGGGGCTTGCGGCGCAAAGCGCCGCGGCAGAGGCAAGGGTTTGGCGTCGGGTCAAGCGCATCATGCCCCCAGAAATGGTATCAGACTGGCCAGAAACCAAGCCAACCTTGGGTCAGAGGCCAAGCCTCCTCCAAATATTCTGCTCCCGCGGCTGCTGGATCGGCGTATCACCGGCCGTGCCCTCAATCCCAAGCGCGGCATTCTCGCGGATGCGCTGCACTTCCCGCGTTGGGTCAACCGCTATCCCAAGGGGCGGCGGGTCACGCCAGAAGATCAGGCGATCCGCCAAATCACGCGGCGGGCGATCAAGCCTTTGGCTTTCCTCATCCACCTGGCGGCGAATATCGCGCGACGGCGCCGGCCCGGCCGCCTGCAACAGCGCCATTTCCCCCACACTGCCCCCAGCCGCACGCGGCTGCTGGCGCGGGTCCCGGAGCGCCAAAGACGGCACCAAAACTGCCTCCGCCTCATCCCGCGCGCTGCGCTCCATCGGGCGCGGCGCGCCCGCCCTTGGCGAAGGCAAGCCACCCGCCATATCCGGCGGCATGGAAAGCGGCGCCCTGGTGGTCACGCGGAATTCATCCGGCGCATCACGAATGAAGCCAAGCGTACGCGCCGTATTCTCCCCACAGCCGACCAGCAGCAGCAGCGAAAAAGCAGGCAAAAAGGTCTTGAGACGCCGAGTCATGAGTTATCTTTAGGCGTTTGGCGTGGCGGCAACAAGGCATCCAACAAAAGCGCCCCCACCCCGCAAACAATCGCGGCATCCGCCACATTGAACACATACCAATGCCAGCCCCAGGCATGGGTATCCACGAAATCCACCACCGCCCCAAAACGCAAGCGATCAACAACATTGCCAAAGGCGCCACCAATCACCGCCCCCAGCGCCAAAGCCACCATCCGCCCCTCGGCCCGCGCCAGCCAACGCAGCAGAAAAATGGCAATCGCGACCGCAAGCCCAGCCAAAATCAAATGATTCCAAGGGCCATCGCCGGAAAACAGGCCGAAAGTCACCCCCCGATTCCAGACCATGGTCAGATCAAGGCCAAAGGGACCAAACGCCAATAAGGGGATGTGCTGGACCTCGGCCAACAGCAAGACATCCAAGATCAGCCACTTGGAAAGCTGGTCAAAGACGAAGATAAACCCCGCAAAGAGCAAACCAAGGCGGAACAAGCCGGGGGCGCTGCCCCCAGACCCCCGCCGGGGAGACAGTGTCTCCCCGGACCCCGCCGTCATTAAAGCGCCTCGACCACCGCGTCGCAGCGGCGGCAAAGCGTGGGATGGGCGGAACACTCGCCGACTTCGGGCAGCACGCGCCAGCACCGGTCGCACTTCAAACCAGGCGCAGGGCGGAAAACGGCGGCAGCATCGGCAACACCATCGGCCACAAAGGCACCCTCAGGCGCCACATCGGACGAAAGCGCGAAGCCCGAGGTAATGCAAAGCTCGGCCCATAAATCAGGCGTCAACAGCGCGGCATCCTCAGGCGCCACATGCAACACCGGCGCAGCTTGCAAGGATGAACCAATCTCCTGCGCCACACGCGCACGTTCAAGCGCACCCGTCACGGCACGGCGCAAATCACGCAAGCGCGCCCATTTCGCGGCCAGTACCTGATCCTTCCAGCCTTCGGGCACAAAGGGGAAATCGAGCAAATGCACACTCCCCCCCTGATCCGGGAAACGCGCGAGCCACGCTTCCTCCGCCGTGAACACCAAGACCGGGGCGAACCACGCACACAGGCAGCGGTGCAACACATCAAGCACCGTGCGCGCGGCACGCCTGCGCAACGCATCCGCGGCATCGCAATAAAGCGCATCCTTCCGGATATCGAAATAAAACGCTGAAAGATCAGTCGCACAGAATTGATGGATTTCCGGATAAACCCCGGTCCAATCATGGGTTTCCACCGCACGCCTGATCTTCGCATCCAATTCAGTCAAGCGATGCAGCAACCAACGCTCCAATTCCGGCAATTCGCCATAGGGAACGATCTCATCTTCCGTGAAACCATCCAGATTGCCGAGCAGCCAGCGCAGCGTATTCCGAATGCGCCGGTATAATTCCGCCTGCTGCTTCAGGATTTCGGGGCCGATGCGCAAATCAAGCGATGTGTCTGAATTCATCACCCAAAGGCGCAGAATATCCGCGCCATATTGCTTCATCACATCCTGCGGCGCGGTAACATTGCCCATGGATTTGGACATCTTCCGCCCCTGCTCATCCAGCACAAAACCATGCGTCAGCACCGCCTTGAAGGGCGCGACACCATTGGTGCCAACAGATTCCAACAGCGAGGAATGAAACCAGCCGCGATGCTGATCCGACCCTTCCAAATAAAGATCAGCCGGGAAAGGCAAGCTGCGCGGCGGCAACACAAAGGCATGGGTGGAGCCGGATTCAAACCAGACATCCACAATATCCATCACCTGCTCATAGGCCGCCGGATCACGACCCTCACCCAGGAAGCGCGCTGCTGCACCGGGCTTGTACCAGGCATCCGCCCCCTCCGCGGTGAAGGCCGCCACAATGCGATCCATGATCGCGGGATCACGCAGGGGTTCACCCGTGCGGCGATCCACGAATACCGGGATTGGCACGCCCCAGGCGCGCTGGCGGCTGATGCACCAATCCGGCCGCGCGGCAACCATGGAACCGATGCGGTTGCGCCCCGCCTCCGGCACGAAATGCGTCTTGGCAATCGCGTCCAGAGATTTGGCGCGGATCGCATTGGCATCATCCATCGCGATGAACCATTGCGGCGTCGCGCGGAAAATTACGGGCTTCTTGGACCGCCAGCTATGCGGATAGCTATGCGTCAGCGTGCCCGTGGCCGCGAGCGTCCCCGCTGCCTCCATCGCCGCATAAACCGCTGTATGCGCCTTGAAGACATGCAAGCCCTCAAAACCCGGCGCGTGATGGGTGAAGGTGCCATCATCATTCACGGTCTCAGGAATCGGCAGATTGTGTGCGCGGCCCAGATTGAAGTCATTCTCACCATGGCCAGGCGCGATATGCACAAATCCTGTGCCGGCTTCGGTGGTGACGAAATCGCCAGGCAGCAGCGGCACATCGAATTCATAGCCATGCCCGCGCAGCGGATGCGCGGCCATCGCGCCGGCAAGTTCTTCGCCTTTGATCACGCGCTTGATGCTATGCGCGCCAATGCCGGCATCCTTTTCAAATTGCGGCAGCAAGGGCAGCGCCACCAGCAGCCGATCCCCGATCTTCAGATAGGATTTCTCGGCCAGGCCTTCGACATGCAAAAGCGCATAATCAATCTCCGCCCCATACGCCACCGCGCGATTGCCCGGCATGGTCCAGGGCGTCGTGGTCCAGATCACCACATCAGCGCCCACCAGATCCGCCGCGCCCGCTTTCAGGATGCGGAACTTCGCATGCAGCGTCGGGCTGACATGATCATGGTATTCAATTTCCGCTTCCGCCAGCGCGGTTTTCTCAACTGGGCTCCACATCACCGGGCGCAGCCCGCGATAGAGTGACCCATTCATCAGAAACTTGCCGATCTCCCCCGCAATCGCGGCTTCCGAGGCAAAATCCATCGTCGCGTAACGATCCGCCCAATCGCCGGCGACACCAAGGCGGATGAATTCTTCCCGCTGCACTTGCAACCAATTTTCGGCATAGGCGCGGCATTCGGCTCGGAAATCCAACACCGGCACCGCATCCTTGTCGCGGCCCTTATTGCGGTATTCTTCTTCAACCTTCCATTCAATCGGCAGGCCGTGGCAATCCCAGCCGGGGACGTAATTCGCATCATACCCCGCCATTTGCGCGGCGCGGTTGATCACATCCTTCAAAATTTTATTGAGCGCATGGCCGATATGCAGATTGCCATTGGCATAGGGAGGGCCGTCATGCAGCACGAAACTCTCGCGCCCCTTGGATTGCGCGCGGAGCCTTTCCCACAGCTTCAGCCGGTCCCAGCGCGCCAGCGTATCGGGCTCACGCTTCGGCAAATCGCCGCGCATGGGAAAGCCGGTCTGCGGCAGGAAGACGGTGCCGCGATAATCGCGGGCCTCTTTGGGGCTATCATTCATATTTTCGAGCCTTGCGGGCTAATCTCGGGTCGCCGAGGGAGCGGCTGGGGTGACGAAGAAGAACGCTCAGTCCCGGCCTTCAGCAGAAGGCCGGGCGGGTAATTCGCGCCGGTATCATCACGATTTTCATATGGGACATATGGGCGCGCGGTATGCGGGTGGTCAAGCCAGCGCCGCGCGGGCATTCGCCACATCCGCTTCGATGGCAGCCTTCAGCGTTTCCAGCCCGTCAAACTTCGCATCCGGGCGCAGGAACTGCACCAGCCGCACCCCGATTTCCTGGCCGTAAATATCGCCCGCGAAATCGAAGATATACACCTCCAACCGCGTCACCTTATCGCCCCCCAGCGTTGGCCGTCGCCCGATATTGGCGACCCCCTTGGCAGTGCCCCCACCGGGCAGCGCCACCGTCACGGCATAAACCCCCCGCGCCGGTTCCAAATGCCGATCGAGCCAGATATTGGCCGTTGGCCAGCCGAGCACCCGCCCCAGCTTATCCCCATGCACCACCGTGCCGCGGATTTCCCACGGCCGGCCGAGCTTTTCCGCCGCGCGGTCCGGATAGCCATCCTGCAACAGCCGACGAATGCGGGTGGATGAAATCGCCTCCCCCCCCTGTTCCACCGGCGGCACAATGGAAAGCCCCATGCCACGCGAAGCCGCTTCGCGCGCCAGAAAGCGCACATCGCCGCCGCGCCGATTGCCGAAGGCGAAATCAGGGCCGCTGGCGAGATGCTTCGCGCCCAGCCCCTTATGCAGCACCTGATCCACAAAGGCTTCCGCCGAAAGCGCCGCGAAATCATCATCGAAGCTGAGCGCATAAACAAAGCGCGCGCCGGCATCGGCAAGGCAGGCTGCCTTGGCGGGTAGGAGCGTCAGGCGAAAGGGCGGATCATCGGGGCGGAAATGCTCGCGCGGATGGGGCTCGAAGGTCAGTACGGCCAGCGGCAGATCAGGCCGCGCCGCTTGGGCTGCCTTCAACACCGCGACATGCCCCAGATGCACGCCATCAAAATTGCCAAGAGCAACAGTCGCGCCACGCGCTTCCTTGGGGATGGAACGCCAATCTGAAAAGATTTGCGCTGCCATCAGGCTTCCCCGGGGTTCAGCCAGCGCGGCACATCAGGCGGTGTGAAGCCTGCCAGCGCCTCAATCGCAGCCGCACCATCCGGCGCCAGCATGGCCGCGGCGCGCATTTCCGCCCGCACAAAACCTTCCGCCACCATATGATCCAGCGCACCCATCAGCTTCTGCCAATAGCCAAGCGTATCCACGAAAACGATGCCCTTGCGTTGAATGCCAAGCTGCAACCAGGTGAGCGTTTCCACCGCTTCTTCCAGGCTGCCATAGCCGCCGGGCAGTACGATGAAGCCATCGGAAAGCTCGGCCATCAGCGCCTTGCGTTCATGCATGGAAGCAACCACGCGCATATCCTTGAGCTGCTTGGCGCCGGCTTCGCGCGCCACCAGCCCATGGGGGATGATGCCAATCACCTCGGCGCCCGCATCCTGGGCGGCGGCGGAAACCGCGCCCATCAGCCCAACGCCGCCCCCGCCATAAACCAGGCCAAGCCCGCGCGCGGCGATTTCCCGCCCCAGCGCGGTGGCAGCGGCGGCATATTCTGGGCGGGCACCGGCGGCGGAGCCGGCAAAAACACAAACGCGGCGCATGGGCTTACTCCGCTGCTTTGGTGATGGCGGCGCGGGAGGGGACGGAGACATAAGCCTCCCCCTCCAGCACCGGTTCACCCTTGACGAGACAGACGGTTTTCAGCGTCGCGCGGTGCTTTTCGGGATGGAGTGCGGCGACTTCGACAATGGCAGTGACGGTTTCGCCGATTTTCACCGGGGCGCGGAATTTCAGCGTTTGCGACATATAGATCGTGCCCGGCCCGGGGAGTTGCGTGCCGAGCACCTTGGTGATCAGCCCGGCGGCCAACATCCCATGGGCGATGCGTTCCTTGAAAATGGAGGTGGCGGCATATTCCGCATCCAGATGCATGGGGTTGGTATCGCCGGTGACAGCGGCGAACAGCACGATATCGGCTTCCGTGATGGTTTTGGAAAATTTGGCGGTCAGCCCCACCGTCAGGTCTTCAAAGAAATAGATTTCCGCCATGGCCTAGGCCCCCGCTTTGCCTTGCTGCATCGCGAAGGGTGTTAGAGCATTTTCAAGCCAAGTGGAAACTCTTGACGACTCGGAAAATGCGATCAAACAAAGGTTTGGGGGGCGACTTGAGAAAGAAGCTGCACTTGAACCGCGCTTACCCAGATTGGCACTGGGTGGAATAACCGCGGCGCCTGGTTTCGGGGTTTTCGTGCGCGGCGAGGCAGAGAGCAATCTAAAGCCCGCAGAAGGCGTGGCCCATCAGAGATTTTGTGCACGAGGTTATATGGGTGGAAGGGAAGACCCCATCGATAGGGCAGCCGACTTTATACCTTTCCCTCGGATGGGCCGGATACTCCGTTACAAAGCCCGCCATTTGGTCTCAAATGATTTGACGACGGGCACTGCACAGCTGGTTTTTTGATGGGAAAAGGCACCAATGGCGTGGGAAATCCTCCTCTCAGGGCTGCTCAAATTCTCGCACTACCGAAACCCGCCGCACCCTTTCGCGCACTGAGATGTAAATCGCGCAGGTAATCAGGATCGCGACCCCCACAAAGGTCCATCCATCGGGCATTTCGCCAAAGAACCACCAGCCGGCGAGTGTTGCCATGATCATCTCGGTATAGGCTAGCGGGGCCAGAAGCGATGCCTCGGCCATGGTATAGGCGCGCGCAATCAGGAAATGCCCGGCCACCGCAATCGCCGCCAGCAGTAGCAACAAGCCCCATTCCTCGGCATCGGGTGCCTGCCACAAAAAGGGCAGCGTTAGGCTCATCATTGCCGCCCCCATCAGGCTGGTGTGGAAGGTTGTCATCAACGGGTCTTCATCCCGCGCCAGCCGCCGCGTGATCAGCATATAAAGCGCCATGCAGGTGCCGGATGCAAAAGCCAGCGCCATGCCTGGGTTGAATTCCTGCAAACCGGGCCGGATGATGATCAGCGTGCCGCAAAAGCCAATCACGACGGCCGCCCAGCGCCGCGGGCCTACCTTCTCCTTCAGCAAAAGCGGCGAAAGCGCTGTAATCAGCAAAGGCTGCACGAAGAAAATCGCCAGGCTATCGGCAATCGGCATGAAGTTGATGGCACCGAAGAAACACGCGGTGGACCCCACCAGAAACGCCGCACGCGCCGCGTGAAAGCCGGGCCTATCGGGCCACAGGGCTCGGGCGCCGGCCACCTGCCAGGCAAAGGGCAGGGTAAAGACCGCGCCGAAGAACATGCGCGCCCAGACAATTTGCAGAATGGGTATGCCGCCTTGGCCCAGGAATTTGGCGCAAACATCCAAGAGCGGCAGCATCCCCATGGCCACCACCATCAGCGCCACACCGCGTAGCGTTGAATTATCCCCCAAAGTGACTGTCTTTCCCGAATCCCAGCAGCGCGCAGCTTAGGCCAAGTCGGGGGCCAAGTCGTCGCTGATGATCTTATCGGGCAGCAAACACCCATCCGGCGCTGGCGCGGCGCCGGGAGGGGCTTTGGTCTGGCACTACCCGCGCCGCGGCTTCATCGCCGCGGCATGGGTTTCAGCGCTTGATGCCGGCGAGCGCGCTCTGGATACCGTTGCTGGCCCAGGGGCCCCACGGCATGGTGAAGAACTTGAAGCCCTTATCCACGAAGAAATTCGGCTCCATACCGGGGGGGATGAAATACATGCCGGCAGCAATGCCATGCTTCGCTGCGGTAGCCGCAATCTTGTCGAGCGCACGCTGATACGTCTCGCAGGCATAATCCAGCGGCACATCCAATTCGATGGAAAGATCGGAAGGCCCAATCAGCAGCACATCCACGCCGGGGACGGATGCGATGGCGTCAAGATTTTCCAGCGCCTGTTTGGTTTCAATCATGGGTACAATGACAAGCTCCTTGTTCACCGTATCCAGATAGTCGCGATATTTCGGGAATTCGCCCCATTCACCACGCACGCCCGCATTACTCCGATTACCGAGCGGGTAGTAGCGGCAGGACCGCACCATGGCCTCGGCCTCGGCGCGGGTATTGATCATGGGGGCGATGATGCCACGCGCGCCGGCATCCAATGCAAAGCAAATCTGATCCGCCTGATTCGCGGCAACGCGCACCAGGGGCGCTGCTTTCTTGCCGCGCATCGCCTGAATGCAGGGGGCAAGCTGCTTGATCTCATAGGGGGAGTGCTGCGTGTCGAACAGGATGAAATCAAAGCCAGCCTCCGCCAGCACCGAGACATCAATATTCGGCCCCGCAGTAGTTCCAACTGCGGTTTTCCCTGACGTTATGGTTTGCTTGATAGCGTTCATATGACCTTGTTTCCTCCGTTCTAATACTATGTTCTGGCGCATAATCAGACATAGAGCTGATCGGCCCCTGGCGGCGTTCGACCAGACCCCTTTGGATGGCGCCAAGGGCAGTCACACGAAAAGAGTGTCACCCTAGCGTCGACACCGCCGCTGATGCGTCACGCTACCCATCATCTGTAAAGTTTAGCAAGGGTAGCTAGGAACATGTGGTTTTTACCGCGTGGCGTGATCCGGCCTGCGCGCGCGAAGCGACTCGTCACTGTGGCGGATAAACACTCAATGATTGCAAATCCCACAAGTTTCCATCATTTTTTTGGTGATTCGGAGTCGCGCAGCATGCCGTTTAACGTCGGGTTTTTGTTATTTCCCGAGATCACCCAACTCGACCTGATCGGGCCTTATGAGGTGTTCATAAGGCTTCCGGATGCGAGAGTTCATTTGGTGGCGAAGACGTTAGACCCGGTGCAATCCAGTGCTGGCGTGCGTATCCTGCCCGTCACCACCATGGCAGATTGTCCCGCACTCGATTTGGTCTGCGTGCCAGGGGGCGCTGGGATGAACCCCCTGCTTGATGATGCGGAAACGCTTGCCTTCCTCAGACTACAGGGGATGGAGGCACGCTACATCACAAGCGTTTGCTCGGGCGCCTAGGTGCTTGGTGCAGCTGGCCTGTTGCAGGGCAAGCGTTCGGCTGCGCATTGGATGAGCCTTGAGATGCTGTCGCTTTTCGGCGCGATTCCGGTTGCCGAACGCGTGGTCAAGGATGGCAACCTGTTTACAGGCGGTGGCGTTACCGCCGGCATTGATTGTGCCTTGGCAGTCGCGGCCGAGGCCTTCGGTGAGGAGGTGGCAAGAGCGATCCAACTTGTCATCGAATATGCGCCAGAGCCACCTTACAGCCCAGAGTCGCTTCGCAAAGGCCCTATTGCGGCGGCACCAAAGCCGCGCAGAGCATTGATACGCGAGGATACGGAGAACAATTCGGCAAGGCGCTAACCAGCCGCGTGTGTGGCCTGAGCACCAAGGCCCCTAGTGCGGGCGCTTTTTATTGTACTACTGCATCCATTTACCGAGGCTAGCCGGCGTCAGCGCCCATGAGACAAAACTGAAGATTTGGGTGGCGCGGAATATCCGACTCATCGTAACCGCAAGTTGAAACACCGCGGGTGAGCCGTAACCATCCGGCGGGTCCCACGTCTTTCTGACCTTCACGCTGTGCTAGGCGCCATGTTCTGCTGTATTTTCCAATTCCAAGGCAGCAATTCATGAAGTCTCTGCTGCGGCATATCGGCGATACGGGCCAGGACGTCAGCAAGCCAGGCGCGCGGATCAACGCCGTTCAGCTTTGCGGTCTGGATCAGGCTATACATGGCGGCGGCGCGCTCTCCGCCCTGGTCGGAGCCTGCGAAAAGCCAAGCCTTCCGCCCAAGGGCCGCGCCGCGCAGCATGCGCTCGGCAGCGTTATTCGTCAGGCAAATGCGGCCATCGTGCAGAAACCGCGTGAAAGCCCCCCAGCGCTTCAGCATGTAGTCCATGGCCTGGGCGAGGTCATTGTGGCGCGAGAGAGGTGGCTCGGTTTGTTTGAACAGTTCTGGTGCGTTTCCTAAGTGGGTCTCTGCCTCGGTTAGGCCACCATCGGGATAGAGCTGGCTCGGGGAATCTGAACAACTGGGATAAGTGGATTTTCTGCCTGAGAGCGGCATGATGCCGTGAACAGGAGAGACCATGACGAGACGACCCCGCCGGAACCATAGCCCGGCCTTCAAGGC
>Ga0315900_10005053_pt1 | contig 18282 bp, 15 predicted proteins | sample LakEriMetagenome_FD_203521 | JGI IMG/M metagenome (GOLD analysis project Ga0315900, IMG submission 203521) | Freshwater fungal communities from buoy surface, Lake Erie, Ohio, United States - Buoy 12 MA114 | ecosystem: Environmental > Aquatic > Freshwater > Lake > Lake biofilm | place: USA: Lake... | reverse complement strand
AGGCCGTCAACCTCACCTCGCCGGGCCGCTCCGACTGGATCGCTGATGTTCCCAGCGGCAGTCACGGAGGCATCGGCAACTGGACCTACTTCGTCTTCCGCCAGACCTTCGACCTGACCGGCTACGACCCCAGCACCGCCAACCTCACCATTCGCTGGGCGGCCGATGACTCCGGCGAGATCTTCGCTTCGCGAGGCTCCTGGATCCCCGCCTTCCGCGTCAACGGCGGCTCGTTTGTCAACTACATCGGCTCCACCCCCGCCAACCGCATCCCCACCTACTCCCTCAGCGCCCCCCAGAGCATCACCAGCGGCTTCGTGCCCGGCCTGAACACCATCGACTTCTACGTGCAGGGCAACGGCCAGACCGACGGCTTCGCACTGCAGGTCGTCAGTTTCACCGCCGTCCCCACCCCGGGCTCCGCCGCCCTGCTCGGCCTCGCCGGCATCCTCGTCACCCGCCGCCGCCGCTGAAACGCCGCCGCCCCCCGCCCCGGGTCGCCGCACCCGCTCCAGCGGACCTTACAAAAGGCGATAAACCCAAGGCGCCCGCCACCGACCACTCGGCCCAGCCTTCACCATCCCACGCCTCACCCCGCCCTCCAGCCCGCACCGGGCTGGATGTGGCCATTTGGCCATCCGGTCGTTGCTCCGCTGCTGCCCCCGCGCCGATACCCTCGACCCGCTGTGCCCACCGCCATCACCATCTCCAAACTCGTCAAGCAGTACGCACCCGGCTCCGCCCCCGCCGTCGACGGTGTCGACCTGGCCATCGGCCCCGGCGACCTCTTCTTCCTCCTCGGCCCCTCCGGCTGCGGCAAAACCACCCTCCTCCGCATGATCGCCGGCTTCATCGAGCCCACCGCCGGCTCCATCGCCTTCACCCTCGCCGACGGCCGCCAACGCGACGTCACCTTCCTTCCCCCCAACCAGCGCAACACCGGCATGGTCTTCCAGAGCTACGCCCTCTGGCCCCACATGACCGTCGCCCAGAACGTCGCCTTCGGCCTGGAGATCCGCAAAGTCAGCAAAGACGAGCTGGACCGCCGGGTTCTTGAGGCCCTCCGCACCGTCCAGATGGACCACCTCGCCCAACGCAAGCCCAACGCCCTCTCCGGCGGCCAGCAGCAGCGCGTCGCCCTCGCACGCGCCCTGGTCATCCGCCCCGATGTCCTCCTGCTCGACGAGCCCCTCAGCAACCTCGACGCCAAACTCCGCAACGAGCTCCGCTCTGAAATCCGCCGAATCTGCAAGGACAGCGGCATCACCACCGTCTACGTCACCCACGACCAAAAAGAGGCCCTGAGCATGGCCGACCAGGTCGCCATCATGTCCGCCGGCCGCCTGGTCCAACTCGGCCCCCCGGCCGACCTCTACCGCCGACCCGCCAGCAAGTTCGTCGCCGAGTTCCTCGGTGAGACCAACTTCCTCCCCGGCCAGGTCATCGATTCCGGACACGGCCGCACCAAGATCCGCACCGCCGCCGGCGAACTGCTCTCCGCCCACCCCGTCCCCGCCTCCGCCGCCGGCGGCTCGGTCCTGGTCTCCCTCCGCCCCGAGGCCCTCATCCCCGTGCCCGACGGCGCCGCCAGCCTCAGGGGCCGCGTTATCGAGAGCCAGTACCTCGGCGAGATCGCCCAGCAGATCGTCGAACTCAAGCCGATCGCCGGCGCCGCTCCGACCTCTCCCGCGCAGTCACCGCGCCTCAAACTCTCCCTGCTCAACCCCGCACCCGACATGGCCACCGCCGGACACGACATCGCCCTGGCCGTCCGCCCCGAGGACGTCGTCCTCATCCCCGCCTGAGCCGGTTCCCGCAAAGCGAGCGTGCGCCCGCCGGCCGGCACAGACCGCACACGTGAACTCCCTCTTCGGCCACCAACCCGCCGAGCCCCCTCGCGACCCACGGTCCGGCAAGCTGCCGCACGCCCCAACCCCCCACGCCCCGCTCGCCGTACGCATGCGCCCCCGCACGATCGACGAGATCGTCGGCCAGACCCACATCGTCGGCCCCGGCAAGTTGCTCCGCCGCATGCTCGCCGCCGACGCCCTCTCATCGCTCATCTTCCACGGCCCGCCCGGTACCGGCAAAACCACCCTCGCCGAAGTCGTCGCCCATCAGTCCGGTCGATACTTTGAACGCGAGAACGCCGCCGCCGTCGGCGTCGCCCGCATCCGCGAGATCGCCCAACTCGCCGAACGCCGCCTGGCCGATGGCGGTCGTCGCACCGTCCTGTTCCTCGATGAAATCCACCGCTTCTCCCGCGCCCAGCAGGATGTCCTCCTCGGCGACGTCGAGCGCGGCCTGATCACCCTCATCGGCGCCACCACCGAGAACCCCCTCTTCGCCGTCAACAGCGCCTTAGTCTCCCGCTCCACCCTCTTCCGGCTTGAGCCCCTCAGCGAGGACGACATCATCGCCCTCCTCCGCCGCGCCGCCGCCGACCGCGAACGTGGCCTGGGCCACCTGAACCTCTCCCTGACCGACGACGCCCTGGCCGTCTGGGCCCGGTTGTGCGACGGCGACGCCCGCCGCGCCCTGACCGCCCTGGAAATCGCCGCAAAGTCCTGCGCCGCTTCCCAACAACCCGCTGATGTCCATGACCGGGGCCATGCTGGAGTTCCTCTGCGAACTGCTGCAAGTCGCGGCGGAGATCCTCAACCGCTGGCTGGAGCGATCGGCCAAGCGCCGCCGCACGCCGCCCTGCCCGCCACGCAAGCGCCGCAGCCGCCTGCTGCTGCCGCTTCGCCGGACCAAGCCGCCCCCGCCCCTGCCGCCACCCCCACCGCCGCCCCGCTGATCGTCATCGACCGCGCCGTCGCCGAAGAGTCCATCCAGCAGAAGGCCGCCGTCTACGACGGCACCGGCGACGAGCATTACGACGCCATCTCCGCCATGATCAAAAGCGTCCGGGGCAGCGACCCCGACGCCGCCCTCTACTGGATGGCCCGCATGCTCGAGGCCGGCGAGGACCCACGCTTCATCGCCCGCCGCCTGGCCATCCTCGCCAGCGAAGACATCGGCAACGCCGACCCCCGCGCCATCATGGTCGCCGCCGCCTGCTGGGAACTCGTCGAACGCATCGGCATGCCCGAGGCCCGCATCACCCTCGCCCAGTGCCTCACCTACCTGGCCACCTGCCCCAAGAGCAACGCCAGCTACACCGCCATCGACCGCGCCCTGGACGACGTCCGCCAGGGCCGCACCGTCGCCGTCCCCAACCACATCAAAGACGGCAACGTCCGCAAGGCCGTGCAGAAGTCCGCCGGCGGAGCCGGCAAGGACCAGCCCGCCCAGTCCTACCGCTACACCCACGACGACGGCCTGCCCTCCGCCTCACTCGGCATCGTCGGCGCTCAGGACTACCTCGGCGTGAACACGCAGTACTACCAGCCGCCCGACATCGGTCATGAAAAGGTCATCGCCGACCGCCTGCGCGAAGCCCGCGCCCTTCGCCAGGCCGCCCGGGGCCAGCCTCCCACCCCGCCCCCGCCCCGCCCCGGTCCGACGCTTCCGCCGCCGGCCCGATAGACTCATCAGGGCGAACCCCGATCATGAACTCCGCCGCCGAGCACAAAGACCCGCTCCGCCACCAGATGCGCGCCACGCTCGATGCGCTCGGCCCGACCTCCGTCTCCGCCCTCTCCGCCCGCATCGCCGAGCACATCCTCGAGCACCAGCTCGTCGACTCCGCCATCGCCGACGGCCGCCTCACCGCCGTCTTCGCCCCACTCCGACCCACCAGCACCGGCCGCCCGCCCCGCTCCGAGGTCCACCTCTCCGGCCTCGCCGAGAGTCTCCTCGCCACCGGTGCCCCCGTCGGCATGTACCGCATCACCGGCCCACGCGAGATGCACGTCGCCCGCATCGCCCACTGGCCCGATGATCTCGAGTACGGCCCCACCGGCATCCCCTCCGTCAGGGCCCACTGCCCCGCCGTGCCCCCGGCCGATCTCGCCGGCGCTGTGCTGCTCATCCCCGGTCTGGCCTTCGACGCCCGGGGCGGCCGCCTCGGCCGCGGCGGCGGCTACTTCGACACCTTCCTCGCCCCCCTCCGCGCACTCAGCACGCCGCCCACCCTGCTCGGCGTCGGCTTCGCCTGCCAGATCGTTCCCGCCGTCCCGCTTGATGCCTGGGACATCCCCATGGATGTGATCATCACCGAAGACGGCCCGCTGGCCTGACCGCCCCAGCCACCCGCCGCCCAGCCGCCCCCACCGAACCACGCTGCGCCTCACTGCGAAGCAGTCACCGTGCCGGCTCCAGCGCCAGTCCCCGCGCCCGCCGCCGCCTCCGCTTCACGCGCCTGCACCGTCCCCCTCGCCGGGTCCACCAGCGTCACCATCGCCACCAGCGCCACCATGCACTGCCCCGCCAGCATGAAGAACGCCGCCTGCGCCCCCGCCGCCCACTGCACAAACCCGAAGATCGCCGGCCCGAAGAACCCCGCCAGTTTCAGCGTCTGCCCCCACAGCCCGAAGAACTCCGCCGTCTTGTGCCTGGGCGTCATCGCCCCCACCAGCGCCCGTGACGAGGTCCCGATCATCCCCATCCCCAGCCCCAGCCCGTTGCCCAGCAGCCAGATCGGCCACTGCGCCGTGCCGCTCGTCGGCAGCAGCGCCATGAACACCGTGCTGATCACCCACAGCCCCAGCGCCGTCGCGATCGTCCGCCGGTGCCCGAAGCGGTCCTGAATCAGCCCCGTCAACACCGCCCCGATCGCCGTCACCACCGTGATCTGCAGCACGAACAGCACCAGCTTGGTCTTGGTGAACCCGTACTGCTCGGCGATCAGCCCCGCGTTGGCGATGATCACCTGCACCACCGACATGTACACCAGAAACACCGCCAGAAAGCGGAACAACTGCGTGTACTTCCGCCGGTCCCGGATCGTCCCCCACACCGTCGTGAACCCCACCGTCAGCAACTTCGCCTTCCGCTCCGGGTCCGTCGGCCCGTCCCGGTCCTTCAGGAACACCAGCGTCGGCATGCTGATCACCAGAAACCACAGCCCCGCCATCACAAACAGCGGCTTCCACTGCGCCACGTCGTTCAGCCCCAGCCCCATCATCATCCCCGCCGCGATCAGCAGCACCACCACGCCCCCGCTGTACCCCATCGCCCACCCAAGGGCCGACACCCGCCCCATGTTCGCCGGCGTGCACAACTGCGGCAAAAACGCCGCGATCAGGTTCTCACCCAGCACAAAGGCGATGTTCCCGATCACAAACAGCACCGCCGCCGCCAGCACCATCCCCGGACCCACCAGCGCCAGGGCCAACGTCGCCACCACGCACGTCAGCGCCGTCACCACCAGCAGCGGCCGCTTGATCCCCCGCGCATCGGCCACCGCCCCCACGATCGGCGACAACGCCACCAGCAGCAGCGAACTGACCGCGTACGTCGAGTTCCACCACAGCTTCGCTGTCGCCTCCGGCTCGGTCACCACCACCTGCTGGAAGTACACCGGGAACAGCAGCGTGATGATCAGCAGCGTGAACGAGTGGTTGGCCGTCTCGAACAGCCCCCACGTGAACACCTCGCGCCGGTTCGGCAGTCCGGCGAACGGATTGAGTCGGGCCAGCGGCATGCCCCGGAGATTACTCCCCTCGCGCGGGCCGCGTCTCACGACGCACGAAGTACACCCCGTTCTCCGTCAGCGGCCTGTCCGCGATGATCTCCCACCCGTCCCGCCCGATCAGGTTGGCGAAGTACAGCGACGCATCCAGACGCGACTCCAGCCGCCCCAGTTCGTTGCGATACACCGTCCGTTCCTCCCGCTCGCGCCACTGCGCGTTGTCCGGCAGGTCGATCACCTGCACCACCGCCGCCCCACGGAACACCGCCCGCCGCCCCTGCAGCGTCAACTCCGCGTACTCCCACCGCGACGACCCCGCCGCCAGCCGCTCCGGCGTCTGGTGGGCCGGCCGCACCGCCGTCTGCGCCTGCGCCGCCGGCTGCAGGCCCCCGCCCAGCCACCCCGCCGTCAGGCACACACCCAGCAAACACCCCGCCCCCGCGGCAACAACAACGGATCGGCGTTCGCGCATTGGTCGGCTCCTGTGCGGTTGCTCGGCCCGGCCGACGCTCAACCGTTCCACCTGATACGCCCGCCCCACACCGACGTTGCCCCGTCCGCCGGTTTTTGCCTCTCGCTCGCTACCGTAACCGCCCGCATGGAGCACTTTCAGGTCATTGTGATTGGTGGGGGCCACGCCGGCGTGGAAGCCGCATGGGCCGCCGCCAACCTCCTCGGCCGCCCCGGCTCGGTCGCCCTGGTCACGCTCGACCCCGCCAAGGTCGGCGTCATGTCCTGCAACCCCGCCATCGGCGGGCTGGCCAAGGGCCAGATGGTCCGCGAGATCGACGCCCTCGGCGGCCTGATGGGCCTGGCCACCGATGCCACCGGCATCCAGTTCCGCGTCCTCAACGCCAGCAAGGGCGCCGCCGTCCACGGCCCCCGCGCCCAGTGCGACAAGCACGCCTACGCCCGCACCGTGCAGGCCATGCTCGCCGCCCGACCCGAGATCCGCATCATCCCCGGCAGCGTCGAGTCCCTGCTCACCGACCGGGCCAATGCACCAAGCGGCTCCACCGCCCACCGCCGCATCACCGGCGTGGTCATCACCACCGCCCAGGGCCCCCTCCACCTCCACGCCCCCGCCGTCGTCCTCACCACCGGCACCTTCATGCGCGGCCTCATGCACACCGGCGAACGCCAGACCCCCGGCGGCCGCTTCGGCGAGAGCGCCGCCGTGGGCATCTCCGCCGCCCTGCGCGAACTGGGTCTGGAGATGGGCCGACTCAAAACCGGCACGCCCCCACGTCTCAAACGCTCCACCATCCGTTGGGATGATCTGGAAGAACAACTCGGCGACCCCCAACCCCAACCCTTCAGCGCCCTCTCCGGCCGCGCCGGTGCCTCCCTCGCCCACGCCGCCGCCTGCCCCGCGCTCGACCGCTTCCCGCCCCTCCCCCAGGTCGACTGCCGCATCACCCGCACCACCGCCGCCATCCACCAGGTCATCCGCGACAACCTCCACCGCGCCCCGATGTACAGCGGCCAGATCGACTCCGTCGGCCCGCGCTACTGCCCCTCGCTGGAGGACAAGGTCGTCCGCTTCGCCCAGCGCGACAGCCACCAGGTCTATCTGGAACCCGAGAGCCTCACCGACGACTGGATCTACTGCAACGGCATCTCCACCAGCCTGCCCGAGGACGTGCAGCGGGCCATCGTCGCCGGCATGCCCGGTTGCGAGCACGCCGAGATCTACCGCCTCGGCTACGCCGTCGAGTACGACATGGTCCGGCCCCACCAGATCCGCTGCACCGGCGAGTGCAAACTCGTCGACGGCCTCTTCCTCGCCGGGCAGATCAACGGCACCAGCGGCTACGAAGAGGCCGCCGGCCAGGGCCTGATCGCCGGCGTCAACGCCGCCCTTCGCGCCTCCGGCCAGGCCGAAGGCTGGGTCATGGGCCGCGAGGAGGGCTACCTCGGCGTGCTCATGGATGACCTGGTCACCAAGACCCCCGTCGAACCCTACCGCATGTTCACCAGCCGCGCCGAGCACCGCCTGCTGCTCCGCGCCGACAACGCCGCCGACCGCCTCACCCCCGTCGCCGACCGCCTCGGCCTCCTCGCCCACACCCCGCTCGGCCGCCTCCGCCTCCAGCGCCACGCCCAGCGCACATCGCACCTGGCCGAAGTCCACGCCGCCATCGACGCCGCCCGCCTCCCCGACGGCACGCCCCTGGCCGACGCCCTCCGCCGCCCCGAGTTCACCACCGCCGAACTCGCCGCCATCGTCGGCGACCGCTGGCAGCCCGGCGTGCTGGAGACCGCGCACCACGACCGCTTCTACCGCGCGTACATCGATAAGGCCCGCGCCGAGCTCCGCCGCACCCGCGAACTGGAACACAAAACCATCCCCGACTGGGTCGACTACTCCGCCATGACCTCGCTGCGGACCGAGGCCCGCACCGCGCTGGTCCGCTTCCGCCCCGCCACCATGGGCCAGGCCGGCCGGCTTGAAGGCATCACCCCCGCCGACCTCACCCTGCTGGGCGTGCTCATCCGCCGCGCCATGAGCGACCGCAGCCGAAGCATCAACAGCTAGTTCGCCTTGAGCGTGTCGGCCATCAACGCGCCGAACGTGCCCAGCGACTCCGCCGAGTCCGCCGCCGCCTGTGCCCCCGGCTGCCGCAGCACATACCGCCCGTCGGCCTGCAGATCCCACGCGTTGCGCCGATCCTCCGACATCACCTTGAAGATCCGCGCCAGCCGCGCCCGCGCCAAGCGGTCCAGCACCGGGCACATCGCCTCCACCCGCTGCTCCAGGTTGCGGTACATCCAGTCCGCCGACCCGATGTACCACACCCCGTCCACCGGGTCCGGGCAACCCGCCCCGAAGTGGAAGATCCGCGAGTGCTCAAGGAACCGCCCGATCACCGAGGTCACGCGGATGTTCTCAGACAGCCCCGGCACCCCTGGCCGCAGGCAGCAGAACCCGCGGATGAACAGGTCCACCTGCACGCCGTCCTGCGAGGCCTTGTACAACGCCGCGGTGATCGTCGAATCCTCCAGCGCGTTCATCTTGGCGACGATCCGCCCGCCCACCGGGCTCCGCCCCGCCGCATGCGCCCGCGCCAGTTCGCACTCCCGCTCGATCAGCGCCAGGAAGCCCGACTTCATCGTGCTCGGCGCTACCAGCAGCCGCCGATAATCCGTCTTGCGCGACCGGCCGGTCAGCAGGTTGAACAGATCCGCCACGTCCTGCCCGATCTCCGGGTTGCACGTCAGCAGGCCCACGTCGGTGTACAGGTTCGCCGTCGACGGGTTGTAGTTGCCCGTGCCCAGGTGGGCATAGGTCCGCAGCCCGTCCGGCTCCTTGCGCACCACCAGCGACGCCTTGCAGTGCGTCTTCAGCCCCACCACGCCATAGGCCACGTGCACGCCCGCCTTCTCCAGCGTCTGCGCCAGCCGCACGTTGCGGCCCTCGTCAAACCGCGCCCGCAGCTCCACCAGGCACGCCACCTGCTTGCCCGCCTCCGCCGCCCGGATCAACTGCTGCACAAACGGAGAATCACGGCTCGTCCGGTAGATCGTCTGCTTGATCGCCAGCACGTTCGGGTCCGAGGCCGCCTCGGCGATGAACCGCTCGGTCGAGGCCGCGAACGAGTCGTACGGGTGGTGCACCAGCACATCACCACGCCGGATCGCATCGAAGATGCTCCCATCCGGGTCGCTCAGCACCGCCGGCGTCACCGGCGCCCACGGCTTGATCTTCAGATCCGGCCTGGGCAGATCGGCGATCTGGAACAGCGTGCGGAAGTCCAGCAGGCCCTGCGAGTCATCAGTGTCCTCCGGCCTGATCTGGAACATGTCCACCACCCGCTTGACCAGCTCCTTGCTGGCCGACTTCTCCACCTCCAGCCGCACCACGTTGGCAAACCGCCGCCGCTTCAGCTGCGCTTCCACATAGTCCAGCAGGTTCTCCGCATCCCCCTCATCCCCGTCGGTGTCATACGTCTCCGCCGCCCGCGTCACCCGGAAGCCCATCACCTCGCCGATCCGCATCCCCGGGAACAGGTCCTGCAGATTGTGCCGGATCACATCGTGCAACTGCACAAACCGCCCGTGCCCCGGCTCGCTCCGCCGCCCCGGCTCATCCGGCACCCGCACCCACTGCGGAATCCCGCCCCCCGACGGCACCTTCACCCGCGCAAACAGCGTCTCCTCCCGCCCCGGCTCCGTCAGCAGCACGCCCAAGTTCGATGACAAGTTGCTGATGAACGGGAAGCGGTGCCCGGGGTCCACAGCCAAGGGCGTCAGCACCGGGAACACCCACCGCCGATACCACGCGTCCACCCGCTCGCGCTCGGCCGTGGCCAGTTCGTTGTACCGCAGCAGCTCCACCCCCGCCGCCGCCAGCGCCGGCCGCACCGAGTTCTCGTAGCACAGCGTCTGCTGCTCTTCCAGATGTTCAAACGTCCGCCGCACCACCCCCAGCATCTCCTGGGGCGAGGGCTTGTCATCCCCGTCCGGCCGCACCCCCGCCTGCATCGCCCGCATCAGGAACCCCACCCGCTTCATCACAAACTCGTCCAGGTTGGACGTGAAGATCGCCAGGAACCGCGCCCGCTCCAGCACCGGCATGCGCTCATCGAACGCCTGATGCAGCACCCGCGCGTTGAACTCCAGCCACGACAAATCGCGGTTGAGCGTCCGCGACCCCGGCCGCACGTCCGGACGGGGCGTCGCCCCCGGCGCAATGCCATACACCGCCCCCGCCGCGGCACCCGCCCCCGCCGCCGCGTGCGGCTTGCCGTTGCGGCCCCCCTGGCCCGCCGGGGCCGATGAAGCCGCAACAGACACAGCCTGGGTGGAGTGGGATGGGGAGGGGTCGGTGGTGGGGCGGGACGAAGCGGACATGGTGATCTGGATGTTCGTGTGCGGAGACAGGAAGTTCGGGCGTCGGGCCGGGATGCGCCGAGCAAATCACCACATCGGGTGATTCACCCACTCGGCAGGTCCACGTCAGTTCGCAGGGAACAGGCGGCTGGATGGGCCCGGCAGCACGCTGCGGACCCCTCTCCGCGGCACCGGGAACCATCGGCCACCATAGGGAGAGGCGGTGAAGGATTCGCGGCACGCCGCCCCTGCCCCGTGTCAAGAAAGCCGCGCCGCCGCACAACCCGTCCATCGCACAAACAGCACGTTCGGTCAATAAGCGGTCAACACCACCTGACCGACCCCCGCCAACCACCCGCAGCCCCACCACCCCACCCCCCCACCACCCCGCCTCACCCACGCAACTCAAACGCCCCCTTCATCCGCGCCAGCACCAGCGCCAGCATGCTCTTGGCGTCCACCATCCGCCCGTCCAGCACCATCTTCATCGCCTCCTCCATGCTCACCAGTTCCACGGCGATGTGCTCGTCCTCCTCCAGCTTCTGCCCCACGTGCTCCAGCCCGGTCGCCAGATACGCGTGCATCCGCTCGTCGGTCAGCCCCGGCGTGGTGAAGAACGTCCCCAGGTGCCGGATGTTCGCCGCCTTGTAGCCGGTCTCCTCAATCAGTTCGCGCCCAGCGCACAACGCCGGGTCCTCGCCGGCGCCAAACTCCCCCTCTGGCGTCCGCGAGCGTTCCAGCGTGCCGGCGCAGCACTCATACAGCCACTGGTTCACCGCCACGCGAAAGTTGCGGATCAGCACCACCCGCCCGTCATCGGTGATCGGCACCACCACCACCGCCCCCGGGTGCCGCACGACCTGCCGCTGCAACGCCCGCCCCGCAGCCGTGCGGATCGACAGTTCGACATAGTCGTACTTCTTCCCCGCCACCAGCGTGCGGCGGGAGAGAACCGTGGGGGCGAGGGGGGCGGGGGGTGCGGGGTCGGCCATGCGCAGAGCGTACCGCGGCAACCTCCGCTGCGCAAAGGCCCCCCTCCGTCAGGCGGAGCGCCGCTCGACGTACCCGTCGGACCCCATCTCCACCCGCACCGCCCGCACCCCCGGCGCCCGCCGCCGCACCACCCGCCCGGTCAACTCCAGATTGTCCAGCGCCGCCCGCACCTGCGCCCGCGACGCTCCCGCGCACCGCGCCAGGTGCACCTCGCTCGCCCCCGCGCTCAGCAGCGCCACCGCCCCGCCACCCTGCGCCTTCCCTGTGTCATGTGCCAGCGCCGCCAGAATCGACGCCCGCACATCCCCGCGAAAGTCCGCCCTCGCCAAAAGCTCCGGATTGTGGCTCATCACCCACCTGTCCGGCCGCAATGCATCAGCCTTCGGTGGAGCCTCCTCGCACCAGCGACCCCACTCCAGCGACACCCGCGTCGCCCGCTCGCGGCACCGCTGAATGAGCGCCGGCGACAGCCGCTCCACGGCAAACAGCGGCCCCGGATCCGCCGCGGGCTCCAACTCCCGCAGGATCGACGCAAACAAGGGCGGACGCGTCCGCTCCTGCGCCGTCGCCAGCAGCACCGCCAACGCCGGCCGATGCTCGATCGCCAGTTCCGCCAACACCAGCCGACGCAGACGGTGCCTCGCCACCAGTTCCGCAAAGCGGCCCAGCCAGGTCACCGCCATGACGAACACGCGAGGCTCATCGGGCGCCAGCATGGCCGTTCGCAGCAGCAGCCGCTCGACGTCCGGAGTCGCTGGGGACGCCACCGTGTTGAACAGGCAGCCCAAGCGCGTCCAATCGGCGATCAGCACATCAATCGGCTCAGGCATGGTCCAGATCCTCCAGCCGCTTGGCCAATTCGCGCGCCGCCGCCACCTCCTGCTGACTGGTGCCCCGCGCGGGCAACGCATCCAGATACGCGTGGACCGCTCGCCACTCCGCCGCCGTCGGCCGCAGCCGCCGCAAGTCCGCCAAGTCCTGCGCCCGCCCCGCCAGGGTCTTCATCGCGATCAGATCCCACCGACCGATCGCTTTCACCCGCAACGACCCCCACTGACCGACGACATGGCACCGCGTCGCCCAGTCCTCCGGCAGGGCATCCCGACGCAACTGCACATCGGTGTTCAGCCACGTCGGCGGCAAGCCCAGATCCGCCGCCACCGCCTCTGACGCGATCGCAAGCCGGCCCAACGCCTCCTCCGGCAGCAACACCATCACGTCGCAGTCCGATGTCGTCCGCGACGCTGGCAGCTCGCCCGTCAACATGCCGGCCGCGGCACCCACCAGCACGATCTCCACCTCACCGTCATCCCGTTCGGCAAGCCGCTCCCCAACCTTCGCCAGCGCATCCATCAAGGCAGATCCGTCCATGCCACAGTGTATGTTTAAACCATACAGACAAACAACGTATATAGAGTTATCGGACGAAAAAAGCCAGCGGACCACCTCTTCAAGGCTGATCCGCTGGCCCGATTCCGCGTCACCCCACCCCCGCCCCCCCCACCTCACCTCACTTGTTCCACATCCCCGCCCCATACACCCCCGCACCGCCAAGGTGCTCGGCGATGCGAATCAACTGGTTGTACTTCGCATTCCGGTCGCTGCGGCACGGCGCACCCGTCTTGATCTGCCCGCAGTTGGTCGCCACCGCAATGTCCGCGATGGTCGCATCCTCGCTCTCGCCCGAGCGGTGGCTCAGCACCGCCGAGAAGCCGTTCCGCTTGGCCAGGTTCACCGCCTCAAAGGTCTCCGTCAGCGTGCCGATCTGGTTCACCTTCACCAGAATTGCGTTGCCCGACTTCTCCTTGATGCCCCGCGCCAGGAACTTCGGGTTGGTCACGTACAGGTCGTCGCCCACCAGCTGCACCTTCCCGCCCAGCTTGGTCGTCAGCTTGTTCCAGCCCGCCCAGTCGTTCTCCGCCAGGCCGTCCTCCAGCGAGCGGATCGGGTACTTGCTGCACCACCCCGCCCACAGGTCGATCATCTCATCGCTGGTGGCGATGCGGTCCGGGTTGCTCTTGAAGAAGCAGTACCCCTGCTTGCCCTTGTGCGCTGCCTCGTTCCACAGTTCGCTGGTCGCCGGGTCCAGCGCCACAAAGATCTGCTCGCCCCACTTGTAGCCAGCCTTCTTGGTCGCCTCCTCCAGCAGCTGCAGCGGCTCCTCGGCGTTCTTCACGTTGGGGGCAAAGCCGCCCTCGTCGCCCACCGCCGTGCTCAGGTGCTTCTCGTGCAGCACCTTCTTGAGGCTGTGATAGATCTCCACGCCCGCCCGCAGGCCCTCGGCAAAGCTGCCAAAGCCCCACGGCTGGATCATGTACTCCTGGAAGTCCACGTTGCTGTCGGCGTGCTTGCCGCCGTTGAGCACGTTGAGCATCGGCACCGGCAGCACGTGCGCCGCCGACCCGCCCAGGTACCGGAACAGCGGCAGGTGGCTCGCCGCCGCCGCCGCCTTGGCCACCGCCATCGACACGCCCAGAATCGCGTTCGCCCCCAGCTTGCCCTTGTTCCCCGTCCCATCCAGCGCGATCATCAGGTGGTCGATCTTCTCCTGCTCGCGGGCATCATGCCCCTTGAGCGCCGGGCCGATCACCTCGGTCACGTTCTTCACCGCCTTGGCCACGCCCTTGCCCACATACACGCCCTTGTCCCCGTCGCGCAGCTCCACCGCCTCGTTCTCGCCGGTGCTCGCCCCGCTGGGCACAATCGCTCGCCCGATGTGCCCCGACTCCAGCAGCACATCCACCTCCACCGTCGGGTTGCCCCGCGAATCGAGAACCTGGCGGCCGGTGACATGGGCGATCTTGAACGCGTGCATAAGCAACTCCTGTAGTGACAGGTCTTTATGATGGTCTGTCCGGGCAACACACCCCCGCCGCGCCGCCGCCCTGGCAGGGCCCGCCGGCACATCGGGGGACGATGGTAACCCCGGGCCTCAGGCCCCGCTGCCCCCGCCCCAACTCCGCCCACCCTCATCCTCGCTCCCACCTGCCCGACCCACCCGCTCCCCTCCTCAGCCGCCGATCCCCCCGCACCCCGTCCCTATCCTGCCCGGCCACCAGCACCTATGCCAACCTCGCCTGAATCCATCACCGCGCAGCTCACCGACCTCTCCGCGCAGCTCACCGCCCAGGGCCGGCGTGTGCAAAGCCTCTGCGAGGCCGCGTTCGACACCGTCTTCACCTGCGAGCCGGCCGCCTGCAAGGCGGTCATCGCCCGCGATGAGGAGATTGACGCCGTCGACGTCGCTATCGAGAAGGCCGCGGTGGACCTGCTCACCGTCGCCTGCACCGCCAACGCCGCCATGCCGCCCCAGCAGTTGCGGGCCGTGCTCACCATCGTCAAGGTCAACAACGAGCTCGAACGCATCGCCGACGTCGGCACCGGCATCGCCGAAACCGCCCAGAACCTCCCGCCCGGCGTCTCCTTCCCCCCCACCTTCCGCGTGCTCACCAACTCCGTCGTCGGCATCCTGCGCGACTGCGTCACCGCCCTGCAGACCGGCAACGCCGCACTCGCCAAGGTCGTCCTGATGAGCGAGGCCGCCGTCGGCGAGTTCAAGAAAACCCTCGTCCGTGAAGTCCAGCAGCAGCTCGCCGCCGGCCACATCGCCATCGGCCAGGCCGCCGGCATGCACGACCTCGCCGTCGCCTGCGTGGTCATGGCCGACCACTGCACCAACATCGCCGAGCAGGTCCTCTACGCCCAGACCGGCACCATCGTCCGCCACATGGAAGGCCGCTGGGAAGAGGTCAAGGTCTAAACCCGGGCCGCCCTTTCGCCTCTGAGATCCGAGATCTCAAGTCTGCCATCCTGCCTCTCTGCCTTCTTGTTCTTGCACGCCAGCGGGGAAGGCGAACATCCCCCACCACCATCACCGCACCCCGTGCGCGCCAGTGGAGTGGACAAAGCCCGAAGTCCCCCGCGACGGTCCGCAAGACCCCCAACCACACCGCCCGGAAGAAGACCACCCACCGCCCTCCCCGCGCACCCCGAGCGCCTTGAGCGGGGGTGCCGGGGGCGGCAGCCTCGGCAGGCGAACCGCGAAAACTCACCGAATCGCCCGCCGCCTGCCGATTCCCTACCGTTTCAGCCCTAGGACAGGTACCCCACCCATGCTCACCCGCGTTGACATCGCGAACTATCGCGGCTTCAAGTCCTACCGGATGGAGGGACTGGCGCAGGTCAACTTGGTCGTCGGGAAGAACAATAGCGGCAAGACGGCTCTGCTTGAAGGTCTCCATTTCTTGACTTCGGGCGGTGATATCCAAGCTCTCGCCGAGTCCGCTAGGCGCCGGGGAGAAGTCGTCAGGACCCGCTCAGATGGACGAGATTTCTTCGAAATCGCACACTTCTTCTACGACCATCGCTTTGACCTGAATACCGAGTTTTCTTTCACGGGTTCAAATGGTACTCCGCCAGTCGCGGCAAAGGTCGTGGCCGAGGAGAAGAGGCGGGGCGGCAGAGGCAAGCAGTCAAGGCCGCGCAGAACTCCTTCTGGGCTCGCGCTTCAGATTCTCATCGGCAAGGGCGATCAGGCCCGCGAGGATCGATACCAGCTTTCCTCAGATGGTGCAGTATTGTTGTCCGAAGAGTTGCCCCATTTTGTGATGATGTCTCCGGGCGGAGCCCTCACTTTTACTCGGCGGGGTGAAGGCAAAGCAGTCCGCTATATCTCGACGGATTCCATCGATACGGCCTCCCTCGCCGCAATGCGGGATGAGGTGTTGTTGAGCGGACAAGAAAGCGACATCGATGCCGCCCTTCGCATTCTGGAACCCGACCTACTCTCGGTGCAAATGCTGTCCGGGGTAATGCCATACGCTCTCGTAGGCAGTCGTGCTGGAGCTGTGGTTGCCATCAAGGGCAAGCAAGGCAGGTTCCCGATCGGGAGCATGGGAGACGGCATGCGGCGGCTTCTCGCTCTCGCGACCTCGCTTGCCGTCAGCAAGGGAGGCTCCCTGTTCGTTGACGAGATTGACACGGGGTTGCACTACTCGGTCATGGCCGATATGTGGAAGCTGGTTGTCAAAGCAGCCACCGGAACCGGAGTACAGGTCTTTGCCACGACTCACAGTTGGGACTGCATCGAAGGCCTGTCATTGCTTTGCCAGCGCGAGCCGGAACTGCTCGGCAAAGTAGCCGTCCACACCATCGACAGGAAACTCCCGCACAGCGTCGCGTTCACAGGCGAGTCGGTCGTGCGCATGGTCAAGCACCAGATCGACCCGCGGTGATCCCTATGGCGAGCGATGTTCCGATCCTCTATGTGGAAGGAAAGGACGACATCAGCGTCGTCAGCGCCCTGCTGCTTCGCCACGGTCTGGATACGAGGAGAGGCAAAGAACACCTTTTCATCAAGGATCTCGAGAGTGTCGACGAGTTGCTGAAGGCGATGCCCGATGCGGTCAAGGCCGCCCGGTCTCTACCCGTGGGCTTCGTAGTTGACATCGATATTGCGTGCTCTCAGCGGTGGCAGGCCGTTCAAGCCCGCCTGAACTTCGCAAGCGACCCGACAACCAAACTTGAAACTCCGCTCCCCGCCGCTTGTCCGCCCGGCGGCTACTTCGGCAAGGTCAAAGACTACCCGCACCGTTTCGGCGTCTGGCTGATGCCTGATTGTCAGTCTGACGGCAAAATGCTTGAGGACTTGGCCCCAACGCTGATGACTCAGGGAGACCCACTCTGGGCACACGCTGAATCGGCAAGCCTCGAGGCAGCGAAGTTGGTCGATGCAGCGAATCGTCAGATTCCCGAGCACGATCGAAAGTGGAAGCGGTACAGCAACCAGCTCAGAATGAAGGCGAGCGTCCACACTTGGTTGGCGTGGCAGCGTGAACCGGGAATCGAGTTCGGGGCGGCGATCAACGCTCACGTCCTCCGGCACGACTCCGACCAAGCCAAGGGGTTTCTCCGTTGGCTCAGAGACTTGTACGACCTGCCAGGCCTAGCACACATCTAACTCAGCGGCCACCGTCACCGTCACTTCCGACCACGACCCCTTTTCGCCGCGGGTGTTGACCCCGCGAACCATCTAGACGTCGGCTTCACCCCCCTCGACCACCTTGAACTCGGCGCAGAAGCTCGGCCTCCTGCCCATGCTCAGAAACGTGAGCGCGGCGGCGTCGGTCGGCGCGGGGCGTCCGCATCCACGAGTTTCACCCACACCTCGGCCCCGAGCACGCCCGCGGCCCGGGCGCGGCCCCCTACGAGTCGGCGTGGACTCACCCATGAGCCGAACACCACGCAGCCTCGTTGATGCCGTGGTCATGCGTTCTCCGTGGCTTGAGCGGGGGCGCCGGGAGCGGCAACCCCGCCATCGATGATTCCTGCCCGACACCGATACACTCGTTGCATCATGTTTGAGAACGCATCTCGGCTTTGGGTCGTCCACATCTCGAACCACGCAAAGATCGCTGCCCGTGCTCAGCGTGAAGGGTTTATCTGCATCGGATGGACCAGAATCGGCGACCTCGCACCTCACAATACACGCGAGAAGATGAAGGCGGCAATGCATCGCACCTTTCCGGATTGGTCGAGCGGATCGGTCAACTCCTCATACGGCCAAGTGTTTCGATTCGCGCACGAGATGAAGGTCGGGGATCCAATCGTGTATCCGGTCAAGGGATCGCGCGAGATCATGATTGGCCAGATCACTGGCCCGTACAGATGGGCAGGTGACGACCGCGAGTTGGTCGAGAACGACTACTCGAATGTCAGGCCCGTCAAATGGATCAAGACGGTGGCTCGCATCGTGCTCTGTAGAAATCCCCGGAACCACTGCCCGTCTGGCGCGTATCAGACGTCATGAAGAAGCGCACGCCTGACCAGATCGCCGACGAGTCCCTGCTGCTGAAGATCGCCGTGCTGGCGATTCGCGT
>Ga0315900_10005052_pt1 | contig 18284 bp, 13 predicted proteins | sample LakEriMetagenome_FD_203521 | JGI IMG/M metagenome (GOLD analysis project Ga0315900, IMG submission 203521) | Freshwater fungal communities from buoy surface, Lake Erie, Ohio, United States - Buoy 12 MA114 | ecosystem: Environmental > Aquatic > Freshwater > Lake > Lake biofilm | place: USA: Lake... | reverse complement strand
AGGTACATTTCACTGGAATCGGTAAAAGTGTATGGCTGTTTTATCAAGGCGGTGAGAATGGTAGAACTGGCACTGGAAACGACGCTGTGTCCGCTGGTGTATTCCGGAAAAGGCGGTGTTTCGATGTAGGATTTCCACTGAGGGGAAATAAGGCGGTTGATGTAGGTTTCGGGCCGCATGGCATTGGATTTATACTTCTCAGTCCAGCAACTGAGAAATCCCTCATAAATACCCAAAGTGAGAAAGGTAAAAACTTCAGCAGACTGAAATTCATCCAGATTTCTGTTTTTTACAGCCTGGCAGGCAATTCGTATCCAATGACCACCCGGACTTACCTTGTGAATGAAATAATTGACATGACCATCCGATTTTAAAATGTTGGGATTGTTGTCCCAGTACCAGGCAATTAATCGCTTTGTAGTATCCAGATTTTGTGATTGCTGATAGAGCGCCACTGCATTTTTATAATACTCGGAATTTTTGTCTTCGCTGTATTTTACATTCGGAATGGCTTTAATAAAATTTGTACTGTCGAAAACAAAAGATCGCATTAAAGGCCAGTTGGGTTCCAGGGCATTGGCATAGCCGGGGCCCGTAGGAATCCAGGCACCTGCTGTATCGGTGATGACATACCGTGTTAAGGTCCGGGTATAGTCATAAATGTCATTTTTCATCCAGACAATAATTTCCTGAGCTACCTGCCTTCCGTACTCTCTGGACAAACGCAGAAGCATGGTGTCTTTTTTATTTTTAAGGAGCCATGATTCTGATTCTTTTGCTTCAAACTCATCGAACATGTATTCGCTGTATACCAGTTTTTTTGCCATCGTGGTGAAGGCAAAAAGAGCTGAGAGAGACAAATCAACCTTCGTTTTGGGAGCTGATATTCCCGTATACTGATTTAGTTTGCCTTCCAAAGGCTCCAGCGATTTTCCTTTTTGTACAAGAACCGCATATGCGGCTATATTGGGATATGCATTAACCCTGCTTGCCACAACGGGAGTAAATAAATCTTCCATTACCACTTCAACCAGTTTCTGGTTACAGCGGACCAGATAATTTTCCTTGCCGGCATAAGCCTGAAGACTGACAGAAAAAAGAAGAATCAGCAAAATATAATTCCTTTTCATCATGTTCTATTTACCATTAAATCAGTTATTGAATAAGTTGGTCATCCCCTGAAACTCCTGAAGCAATCTCGATTCCGTATGAGAATTCAGAAGTTTCGTTTTCACTACTTGTTTATATCCTGAATTTTAAAACCTATGCCCAGACCCAGATTCCATTTGCCATTTTCTTTGGTTGTTTTGGAATTGTAATATAAAGGCAAATGCAGCGCCAGCCTTTTATACATATAAGATATCCCGACGCCCAAAGCAGGAGTGACAAAAGAATTTTTTGGTGTTCCTTTATCTTCCTTGAATCTCAGCGAAGGAAACATGCCCAGCAATATTTTCGAAATACTGAAAGTCATATTCAGGTTGGGCCCTCCGAAATTTAGAAATAAACCGTTATCAACATAACCGCCGTTTACCACTCCCTCATATAAAACCAGGTTTACTTTTGGCTCCTGAGCATTTGCCGAAATCCGGAGAAAAACAAAGCCAATGGAGAGAAGAAAAATTCTTTTCGTTTGAATACCTGATGCCAAACAGGGCACTACTTTATTAAAAAAAAGCATAATTTTATTCAGAAACTACTTTTTCATGCTTTTCGCTTAAAAAAGAAAACACCCCCGGCTGACCAGAGGTGTTCTCTTCGATACTAAATTATTTCATCAGTGCATGATGGAAATGCGTCCTTGACTTACGCGGCCCTGGTCTGCAAGTTTCAGAATGTATAATCCATTTTCAAGAGATGAAAGGGATAGACTTGCTGATTTACCATTTAATCCAGCAATTCCGGACCATACAGTTTTTCCGCTTAGATCCTGTACCGTAATTACTGCATCGCTGGAAAAACCTACGGAAGAGCGAAGGATGATATTGCCGTTGGATGGATTTGGATTAACAGAAAGCAAGGATGCCAGTTTTACATCTGACCGGGTAATGCTGCCAAATGCAACATCTGCTACATAATAGGTTTTTTCACCGGCAGATGCACCGCTCACACCGAAATTCGGAAAGATGGAGAGTTTATTGTAGGCATTGCTGAAATTGAGAGCAGGAGTTCCGGTTGCGGGATTAGAGAAATTGAATGTGAGTGTTTCCCAGGCATTGGCAGTAGTGGTAGCAGCATCGGTCTCGCAGGAAATGGCAGCATTGGACCGGTCTTCCGCTTTGAGTCTGAAAATGGTACCTGCTGCAGGAGAGTATACCTTTACCTGCATTTCGGTCGCGCTGATGCTGAATGGAATATTAGTTGCAAATCCGGCAGTAGTTCCAAGTGTGGTTCCTGCCCAAACCTCTGCGGTATTACCTTTCACAATTTTAAGCGCCAGCTTTGAAGGATCGGCAGGGTCAGGTGAAATGGATGAAAAAGTGCCGCCAAAATCGATGGTAGTATAGTTTACATTGGACGTATCCTGCCATGAGATAGGAAGGGAAATCTGCTGCAGGCCGGGACTGATTGGTCCGCCGGAACAGGTATCACATGAACCCCAGCAAACAGGACTTAAAACTATCGGACTAACCACAGTTAATTTACGGTTTACGAAAGAAGGTGCAGTAAAGTTGGTGCAAGAGCTGCCCTGAACAAGCGTCTCCTGATTTGCCCAGTTATCCGCTGAAAACTTATATTCGATATTGCCTGCAGGCAATGAAATAACGGTTTCCCAGATGCTGTCACCATCGGCATCGGTCATAGCATTACAGGCTCCGCACCAGTTGTTGAAAGTGCCGTTAACCTCAGGTGTAGTAAATTGAAAAGGCTGACCTTTCATATTCAGCCGGAAAGTGACATCAATCTGAGCCGATAGCTGAAAACTGCAAAGGCAGACAAACAGGAAAAGGAGTTGTTTTTTCATATTGGAATATGCGTTTTTGTAAAAGAGTAAAAAGCAAGACCCGACTAATCAGAATTTCATGAGAATTGAGCAGAAATTTTGCCTTTTCTTCAGAAACAAAAAACCGAAAGAAAGACAAGACTCATCTGAAAGAGTAGAATCAAACCTGCCATGTTTCTGAAAATGGCATTTTCCCGAAGTGCTTTCATTGCCCTGTGCATGTAATTCATCACCACCTGATAGCTCACATTCATTATCTGACAAATCTCTTCATAAGGCAGGTTCATAAAAAATCGAAGATAGACTACCTCTCTTTCCTTGTTGGTAAGCTCCCCTAATGCTCTTTTAATCAGTTGCGCCTGGGCAGACTGAAACTCCTTTTCCTCAAAAAAATCATCCAGCACCGCCTCCACTCCATTATCATCATTTTCAAGGGGAACAACCAATTTCTGGCTGCTGTTCTTACCTGTTAACTGACGGACGAGATCGCGCTTCAGCCATTTCATCAGGTAAAAACGAACCGATTTCACCTCCTGAAGGCCTTCCTTTTTGACCCAAAGCTGAAAAAACAAATCCTGAAGACAATCCTGAACCACCTCAGTTGACGGACAAATTTTACAACCATACCTGTATAGTGATGGATAATGCCGTTTATATAGCGTTTCAAGTGCAGACCTGCTGCCTTCCCGGAGCGCCTGCCACAGAACCGGATCGGCCGTGCCGTCCCGCATCAGTCTGTTCATCACAAACTGCTCTCAGGTGAGTAAACCGCCGTATTAAACTTCATAAAGCCCTGGTGCCGGAAGTACAAAATGATAAAAAGTAGAATCTGCGCTGACAGATTATCCTGCAAAACAGAAAAAAATCAGGTAATAGTGTAACCCGAATATTAAAAAATAGTTATAAAATTTCGATTTCCTGTTCTCCGGAACGATGAATGGCGGCCATGGCAGCGGTAACCCATATAAGGCCATATTCAGATTTTCAGGCTATGCAAAACAGAAGCCCTCTTTATCCCGGAATCCGGGTTTGTTTATGCTTGTTTTGAAGACCGAAATGAAACGACCTTGCAAGAAGCACAGAATGCAATTGAAAGAAACCAACAAGGAGGGAAATCCGGCGGCAATAGAAGCCACAGATTAAGGCAAAAAACCAAAGAATCTGCCAATTAATATTATGCGAATGACGCACATTTCTGTAAAATAAGAAAGGCCTGCATCGGCAGGCCTTTCTTAACTGATTTTCCTTAATCTTAATAACGGTAGTGGTCGGCCTTGAAAGGACCTGCGACATTAACACCGATGTAATCAGCCTGATCATTCGAAAGAACTTCCAGCTCGGCACCTACTTTTGCAAGGTGCAGGGATGCAACCTTTTCGTCCAGATGCTTGGGAAGCGTGTAAACCTTATTTTCATATGCTGAAGAATTGGTCCACAATTCAAGCTGGGCCAGCGTCTGGTTGGTGAAGGAGTTGGACATCACAAATGAAGGGTGACCCATAGCACAACCAAGATTCACCAGACGGCCTTCGGCCAGAACGATGATGTCATTACCATTAATGGTGTACATATCAACCTGAGGCTTGATTTCAACCTTTGAGCTGCCATGGTTGCTGTTCAGCCATGCCATGTCAATCTCGGTATCAAAGTGCCCGATGTTGCAAACGATGGCTTTGTCTTTCATCGACTTGAAGTGACGGTCCACAATGATGTTTTTGTTACCGGTTGCGGTTACAAAAATGTCAGCAATTTTGGCTGCATTATCCATCTTCATTACCTGAAATCCTTCCATAGCTGCCTGAAGAGCACAAATCGGATCAATTTCAGTTACAATCACACGTGCTCCGGCAGATGCCAGTGAGCGGGCAGAACCCTTGCCCACATCGCCAAATCCGGCAACAACGGCCACTTTTCCGGCAATCATCACATCGGTGGCACGGCGGATGGCATCCACGCAGGATTCCTTGCAACCATACAGGTTATCAAATTTCGATTTTGTAACCGAATCATTCACGTTAATGGCAGGAACCGGGAGTGTTCCCTTCTTCATACGCTCATAGAGGCGGAGAACACCCGTCGTAGTTTCTTCGGAAAGGCCTTTGATTCCGGAAACAAGCTCCGGATACTGATCAAGGACCATGTTGGTAAGGTCACCACCATCGTCGAGGATCATGTTGAGTGGCTTACGGTCTTCACCGAAGAAAAGTGTCTGCTCAATGCACCAATCGAATTCTTCTGCATTCTGGCCTTTCCAAGCGTAAACCGAGATGCCGGCATCAGCAATAGCAGCTGCAGCGTGATCCTGAGTTGAAAAAATGTTGCAGGATGACCAGGTAACCTCAGCACCCAGGGCAACCAGCGTTTCTATAAGGACAGCCGTCTGGATTGTCATGTGAAGGCAGCCTGCAATGCGGGCACCTTTCAAAGGCTGAGAGGGACCAAACTCCTTGCGGATTGCCATAAGACCGGGCATTTCAGCTTCTGCAAGTGTAATTTCCCTCCTGCCCCATGCGGCAAGCGACATGTCTTTAACCTTATACTTTACAAATGTATCTACCATGTGTTACGATTATTTTGCCGCAAAATTATACATAAAAATTGCGGATTTCAAGATGACTGCTGAAAAAAATATTCCGCAAAATTATTCTTTGGAAATATCGATAGATTCGAGCATTTCCGGCATTTTTTCCTTCCAGTAAAATGAAAAACGAAAATTCTGACCATTCTTTGATTTGTAACGGCATATCATGTATTTCCTGCCGTCTTTGCTCTTTCCCTGAAAATGAATGCTGGCATCAGCGGGAGGATTCTCCCTGAAAAATAGGCTGAGCTGATCACCTGCCTTCAATGCTGCCATAGATTCAGCATCTCCTTCCCTGCCAAATTCCACCTTTTCAGCACAAAAGCGGCTCAATTTTTGCGAATCACCTGATTTTAGGGCGAGTTTTGTACGCTCCGGAAAATCAGACTGAGAAAAGGAAATCAGCGGAATGAACAGTACTGCAGGGAGAATAAGTTTGAGTTTCATCGGGTTTATTCAGAACGAATCAAAAATAGTGAAAATATGACAGATACAGGAAGTAAAAAAAAGTTAATCCTTGTTATTCTGGATGGCTGGGGTATGGCAGCAGATCCCGGAAAATCGGCTATAGCCGCTGCTGATACTCCGGTCTTCGACCGCATCTGGCATGATTATCCGCATTCCCTTCTCGAAGCATCCGGTATGGCAGTAGGCCTTCCGGAAGGACAGATGGGAAACTCAGAGGTCGGACACATGAACATAGGCGCCGGCCGGATTGTTTACCAGGATCTGGTAAAGATTAATCTGGAAGCTGAAAAAGGAGGCTTTGATGCCCACCCGGTACTGGCTGATGCACTTAATTATGCCAGAAAGGGGAACCATAACATTCACCTCATCGGCCTTATTTCCGACGGAGGAGTCCATGCCCACATCAATCACGTGAAAGCACTCTGCACCTGGGCAAAAAATAACCATTGGGACAATCTCTATATACACGCTTTTACCGATGGGCGCGACACGGATCCCAGGTCCGGGATTGGTTTTATCAAAGAACTGGAAGAACACTGTGACAAAACCTCCGGCAAGGTTGTATCCGTTACAGGGCGCTATTACGCCATGGACCGCGACAAACGCTGGGAGCGGGTAAAGCTGGCCTGGGATAATCTGGTGGAAGGAAAAGCCGCCGAATTTGATTCTGCTCAGGAGGGTATTCTTCAATCATACGGGGAAGGAATCACCGATGAATTCATCAAACCCATCCGCCTCAAAGGTTCGGCAGCCTATTCATGCATCAAAGAGGGAGATGTTGTCATCAATTTCAATTTCCGCACAGACCGGGGCCGGCAGATTACAGAAGCACTGACCCAGCAGGATTTTCCTGAGGCGGGTATGCATGCGCTTCGGCTGCACTACATCACCATGACCCGCTACGATGAATCATTCAAAGGAGTGAAGGTGCTTTACGAAAAAGACAACCTCAACAATACCCTGGGTGAGGTGATATCGGCAGCCGGTCTCAAACAAATCCGGATTGCCGAGACCGAAAAATACCCGCATGTTACTTTTTTCTTCAGCGGCGGACGGGAAGAGCCTTTTCCGGGAGAAACCAGGCTGATGTGCCCTTCACCTAAAGTGGCCACCTATGACCTGATGCCGGAAATGTCTGCCCGGAAAATTACCGAAACCATCCTCCCTGAAATGCAGAAAGGGGAAGCTTCATTTATCTGTCTCAACTTTGCAAATCCTGATATGGTAGGGCACACCGGTGTTTTTGATGCTGTTGTAAAAGCCTGCGAAACCGTTGACCAATGTCTGGGTGAGATACTCGACGCCGCCGGAAAATCGGGCTATGCCTGTCTGGTCATTGCCGACCATGGAAATGCAGATTATATGTTAAATCCTGATGGCAGTCCGAATACGGCGCATTCCACGGCTCTTGTACCCTGTATTCTGGTGTCAGATGAATACCGCAACAGCCAAACTTCAACCCTAAAAAATGGAAAACTGGGAGATTTAGCACCATCTGTTCTGCATTTTCTTGGTCTGAAAATACCTGCTGAAATGAGTGGAAATACTCTGTTTTAATTGGTTATACGCTGTGTTTTTAATTTTTTTTGCCGATATGTAGGAATTCTCGAAATGAGAAATACCTTTGCAAAACATTACACTTAAAACTTTTACTCAATATATGCACTCTGGTACTCCCAATCGCTTCGAAATGGCAGCCATTCTGGCCTTTGCCTATCCCGGCGCAGGAATACGTTATTTTTTTTACGGCACCAGAAGATCCATTCGTGAGCTTCTGGATGATGGTGCCGACATCAATGCATTCGCCTTCCTTTGGCTTGCAGGAATGGTTCTTACCTGGTCATCAATTTTCAAGAAAATCTAGGATTTTTCTTCTCCAGTCGCAATCAACCAAACTATAGAAAAAGGCCCCGCAAAACGGGGCCTTTACTTTTGTCGGCAGCTTAAATTGCTCCTTACTCAGATTTAAGGAGGCGGATTTGCTGATTTAGGCTTGCGGAACGCAGACTAAGGACATATGCGCCCCGGCCCAGCCGGATAAAGGCCTCACTAAAGTCCCTTGAAATAAATGCCGGCTCACTCACGCTGCGGAACAACTCCCTGCCCTGCAGGTCCATGAGACAGTATTCTACATGTTCTTCTGCTGGCACACCGTTGAATTCAAAACTCACTTCAGATTGGGCAGGGTTCGGATAAACTGTTGCAAAAACATCCTTGTCTGCAGTAAAGGTGGCAGGTTCTTCACCGGCAATTTCCACTGCATCACGAAGATTGCCCGGACTGCTTCGGGTATCCACTACCGAAGGCGCGGTATAGGTAACATTCACCCAGGCCCTCATGGCTGAAGTTCTGCTGCTTCCGTTTTTTATCCGAATGCTGTACCAGCCAGTGGCTGATGGAGTAAAGTTAAGTGTAAGGGGTGCAGTATTGCTGGATGTACCGGTAACCTGTGAAACTATGGTGCCGGAAGTATTATAAATCATGGTGGTTTGCGTCCTTGAATTAACTTCCGGATAAAGCAAAACACTAAGCGGAGAACCAGCCTGCGCATAAATACGGCCGGCAATACGCTCAGCGGTAGAATTAGTCGGAAGACTGCCTCCCTGACGAAGTGAATTTACATGACTGTCGCCAAGATCATTTGCCATTTCCCACTCCTGTACAGTAGAAGTAGTCCTTGAAGGTCTGTATTCCATCAGATAGGTCTGCAAATCGGCAATGCTGCTGAAGGTAACTCCATCAGGAACAGGAGCCCAAATAGAATATCCGTGCCCATAGGCTCCCGGAATATTGTGGCCGGCAGGAGCAGTTTTAATCAGTACTCTCCCATCACCATAAACCTTGCTGGTTGTAAGACCATGCGCACCTGAAAAATCAATCAGTTCTTTACCTGCCCAGGAAAGGTCTGAAACAGTTATCCAGACTTCTTCATCCTGTGAATTATCAGCGACATCGGCATACTTGTCGGTAACACCAATCAGCGCCTTACCAATTCTTTCAAACACAATATGATCACCGCTGCTGCCTTGGGAGAAAACAGGCGCACTGGCTCCGCTTGCAGCCGTTGGAACAGCATAATCTCCGTCTTTGAAGGCCAGGCGGCCATGTGCACGCATAATGTTGGCCAGATCCTCCCTCACAGGAAGGTCAACCGTACTGCTTGGCTGATGGCTCCAGCGCTTGCCCGTTGTGCCAACATCGAACAGATCCTCGAAAAATACACAGGGATTTCCATCAACGGCAAAGGCAACAGCATATCCTGCAAAAAGCCTCGGCTCCCTGGGATCAATGTGCTGGCCGTTTCCGCCCAGTTCAGAACCTGTATTCCAGCCACTGGCATCGCCGAGCGGCTTGAGAAAATTACCGCTCGGATCCAGGTTGGGCCGGTAAGTATCATGGCTGTTAACAAAAGGAACGGTGCGATGAACACGCCGGGTGGCATAATCCATAAACCGCTTACTCTGCTGTTCACCGGGAAGGTTTTGCATGTTGTAGCTTCCTCCGGATAGAACCATAGAGTAAATTCCACCGGAGTTGCTGTAACCGCGAAGACTGAAATCAAAGGTGCCCGTATGCTCTTCAGTACCACTTTTCATAGAATTTACATAATTGTCAATATCACCTTTGCTCCCGATCCATTCCCCGACATTGAACATGGTTTCGCCGCCCTGCGCCCAGACCGGCATGTTGTATTTTACATTAAAGGTCAGATCCTGCTGCAGCCATACCGGAAAATGCTTGACCGCATCCCAGCGAAAACCATCTACACCGGTCTGCTTCTTATGCCAGATAAACCAGTTGCGGGTATTGGTTCGCATGTAATCGCTGGACTGAAGTGGATTTACATACGCACGGCTAACTCCTCCTACAGAAACTGTTCCGGAAGTGGGGATATTGGAACTTCTGCCAAAGGCACTTGATTCATAAGACATATCCGGCCCAAAGAAGTTGGTGCAGATATCCCCTGTGGTGCAATTGTTATTCAGATTTGGATAGAAATTCGGATAATTTTTGGGCCAGCGGCCGCTTCTTGTCCAGTAATCTTCCCTGGTTTCATTAACAAGAGGTGTTGAGTACGATACATACCTGAAATTCTTGAAGCCGCTTTCATTGGCCATGGAGAATGGCAGCTGCGGATCCTGTCCGCCTGTTCCTCCGTTGGTACCTGCATTATTGGTATGATTGAGGACAACATCCTGAATTACCTCTATGCCGTTGGCATGAAGGACCGCAATCAGCCGGAGCAGTTCATCCTTGGTACCAAGCCGTGTGCGCGTATTCAGACCACCGCCTCCTTTCTGATACTTATCACCAAGATCATAATGATCAAAGGGAGAATACCCGACATAACCCGTAGACTGGTTTTTTACACTCGGAGGAATCCAGACGGCATCCACCCCCAGAGATTTAAGCCGGGGGGCCAGCTCGGTAAGATAATTGGCCCAGGCATTGGGAAAATTGTTGTTCCAGTAGTCCCACCAGAAACCCTGAAAAACGACTTTTTTTACTTTGGTGGTTTGGGCATTGACCGTCCACTGCAATACCAGTGAAAAGGCAAACAGAAAGAGGAGTTTTCTCTTCATGGATAAACTATTTTTTTCAAAAGATGTTAATTGGGGTGTGCAATAAAGGGAAGTTTCTGAACTTCTTGTTTTAATTTTGAAAAGAATTTCAGAATAGAAAGATTTTCAGCCTTTTCTCAGTATTTAGTTTTTTATAGCATAGAATGCAAGTTCATACTCCAGATGTATCAGACAGTACTCCCGGGCTATTGATCCGGGAAGCCGAAAACCACAGGGCCGTTCATCACCCCTATCTGAAAGCGCTTGCCGCGGGGGAATTCAGAAATATGTCCCGCATTCTCACTGATTTTGCTTCGCAGTATGGTCATTACAGTGCCTGGTTTCCCCGCTATCTGACAGCGGTTATCTCCAAACTCGAAAACGCTGGTCACCGGCAGCAACTGCTGGAGAACCTTGCAGAGGAAAGAGGTGAGCTGCATGAAGAGGACCTGATTGCAATACGCTCCATCGGTATAAAGGATGAATGGGTGCAGGGTATTCCCCATCCGGAACTATTCCGGCGTTTTCAGAAAGCCATGGATGTCCATCCGGATTCAGAACCGGGAATAGAAGTTTCGGTCTGGAGAGAGTCCTTTCTTTCTCTCATTCAGAGTAACAGTGCCGTAACTGCGGTGGCTGCCATCGGTCCCGGAACAGAAACGGTAGTAAAGCACATTTACCATCCAATCATTGAAGCCATCCGCAATCATACGAATCTAAGCCTGGAAGATTATGTGTTTTTCCCCCTTCATACCGAAGTAGACGATGAGCATGGCCAGATTCTGCTGAGCATCGCGGCAGAGCTTGCTGCCAGCGGGCCGGAACAGGCCCTTGAACTGAGAAAAGGCATGCTCAAAGCACTGAATCTGAGAGCTGCCTTCTGGGATGATATGCTCGAAAGGGCTTTAATAATCGATAATAAATGAGAGCACGGAATCTGATCCGGGCAATTCGGGAAGAATGGCTGACGGAAAGCGAAATTCAACTGCTTCAGGAAGGAGTTGCCACGCTGCGAAGCTGGCTGGCAGGAGCTCTGCCTGAGCCAATGCAGGTTTTCAGTAGTTTTTCTGTTATGTATCTTTTTGCCCTCTCCGGCGAAAAAGAGCAGCAGCAGGCAGAACAACTTTGCCGCTTCCTGAGCGGAGAAGATTGTGAAGCAGAACCGGATTCATCCACCTATCCTATCCTTGACAGATTATGGGCAGACCTGCAGGTAAACCGTGTGGGTACCCTTCTGGAGAAAATCAATGCGAAAACCAGTCTCAGTCATTCCCTCAATCCGATGGATTATGTGTCCGGACCGGAGGACAACCGGCTTGAAGGCCTATATGAAAACAAAATGGAGGGGCAGAACATCGACTTCTTTGTGCAGAAACTGCCTTTTCCGCTCGAAGTTCTCGACCCCCGGATTGTGCGCATCCCGCCGGGAAAAACCAATGAACTTCACCGGCATGCCCACGAAACGGTATTTGTTTACCTGCAGGGTACTGGCCATACCAGGGTAGATGAGGTCATCATCCCTGTCAAACCGGGTGATTTTGTTTTCATCCCCCGCTGGTGCCGGCATCAGTCGGTAAACGAAGGCCCGGAAGAAATGGTCTTTCTGGCTGTGGCCGATTTTGGCCTTACCGGAAAAAGCTATTTCGGAAATTACCTGAAGACGGCGCGGTTGAAAGGCTGAAAAGAGAATTTAGCTATCAAAAAAACAGAGAGCCGGAAATTCCGGCTCCTTGTTTATTGGACAACTATAAAGTACAAAATATCAAAACCTAATCAGCGGTAGAAAAACCGGGCCTTTGATTGTTTGAATCTGGACCTGATAATACCCGGCTGGAAGAAGTTTAAGATTGAGTTTTAGCCCATTTCCATCTGTCTGCCAGTCAACCGGAAATTCAGCTCCCTGCATATTAATCACACAGATTTTCCGCAATTCCAGATTCCCTGATATGATTCTCACTGATTCTGAAGCCGGATTTGGTACAAGAAAAACAGGTGTTTCACCTAACAGAACACTGTTTGAAACACAGGTAGTAAGACTAACTTCATCCCCGTAAGCAGTACCTGCAGAATTCGTAGCATAAGCACGCAGATAATAGGTGGTTCCGGAGGCCAGATTACCAATGTACGACTGAAAACTACCCGATCCGGTTCCATCATTGGTTTTAGTGGGCAAATCAACGGTAGGAGACTGGCTCTGTGACCATACAACTCCTTTTGCACTGACACTGCCGCCACCCTCGGAAGTGACATTACCTCCGCATCTGGCCGAATCACAGGTGCTCAAGGCAGTTGCAGAAAAAGTAGCAACAGCCGGAAGCACAACGCCGGCTGACTGGGTAGTAAAACATACTTCATTGCCATAACCTACGCCAGTGCTGTTGACTGCATAAGCCCTCACACAATACTGGGTGCCTGGGCTCAGTCCCGTTACATTACTTATGAATGACCCTATGCCGGTTCCGTCTTCCGTTTTGGTTGTCAGGTCGATGGTCGGTGTACCTGCTGTATTCCAGCAAATACCTCTTACCGTGACGGCAGAATTCCCATCGAAGGTAACATCTCCGCCCGAAATGGCATCGGTTTGGGTAACAGCTGAAACATTGGCAGTTGTGAGCACAGGCACCTGATTGGCAAGTGCACTTGTAAAATTCAATTCCTGTCCGTACCATGTCCCGTTTGCGTTCCTGGCATACGCTCTCAGGTAATACATGGTTCCCGGAAGAAGACCGGAAATGTTACTTGTAAATGAACCACTTCCAGTACCGTCGCTGGTTTTGAAACTGGAAGTTGTGGGAGAAGGAGATATTGCCCAGCAGACGCCCCTCTCCAGTACAGGAGAACCACCATCAAATAGAATCACCCCACCGGAAACAACACTTGTTTGCTGAATATTACTAATCGGCTGGGTTGTAAGCTGGATTTCGCTGCCGCTCTGGTTCGGCACAATGGTAATATCATGCCCGTTGTTGGATGTTTGTCTGCCCTGATTGGCCGGAATGCCGTCGATGTAAGCCTTTATCCGGTAGCGCGGACCGAAAGACAGTGTATCGGGTAACTTCAACCGGATGAGAAAAGAATCCACATTCGCCGATGCGGTAAAAGGAGGTACACCGGAAAACAGGTTTGTTGTTCCCGCAGTAAAAAGCCCGTTCTTGTTGGATAGCTCAATCCTGAGGTTATTGCCGGGTGTATATGGGCTCTCAGGATTTTTGTAGGCCATCACAGCAATGCTGTCCCCGGGATTGTAAAATTGCCGGTATGGATTGAGCGTACTGAGGTAAACCCTTGGTTTTGTTAATCCACCAGCCCCACAGAATGGGATGTCAGTTTCACCAAGATTCGGACTTTCGTAATAAGGTGATGTGGAAACAAGACGAATCCTGTAACGCCGGATATTGGGGTCCGGGGTACTTGTCATGTAACTGAAGTTATCCGGAATGGTTCCGTCAACGATGCTGTCAAGCAGCGAAGATGAAAGCGTGGTTCCAAACCATCTGGCTTTGTAAACAGGATGATCGAAATTGCCGGTAATATCAGAAACCTCAAGTCTGAAATAATTATCCGGATTCAAAACAGTTCCCGGTTTGATATGAATGCTGGCCGAAATGGCAGAAGGGCGAAGACCGGAGCAATACGGAACAACCGGATTCGGAAGCGGTGAAAGGACAACAGAATCGAAAACAGTTTCATGGAATGCTTTCCAGGATTGGGCATCGCTCTGATCAAAAAACCACTGGCTGGTAGCCGGGGTGAGGGTACCACCGGTGAACGGAGAAATGGTGTAATTGGACGGAACAAAAGAATTCCAGACAAGCGCCTTTCCAAGCCAGCCGCTGTTTGCCGCGATGGTATTCAGCAATACCGGTCCTGCAACCGGATTTGAATTTGCCGGAATTCGTTTTGCAATGCACCTGCTAATAAAATCCAGCATGAAGGCAGAAGTTTTATCCGAAAAAGTAGACTGACTTGCGTTCAATTCTACCGCATGACGGATGAGTTCTCCTGAAGCCCGCCTGCTTAGTACGGGTGCCTGCAGCTGATTCGAAAAATAAACCGCGGCATTGTTGCGGACATCCGGGCCGGATACCTCACCTGTAAGAACAAGGTGGGGAATTCCAGCAACTGATGAAGCAAATGGATTTAAGCGGTAAGCCCTGAGACTCACCATGCCCGCTGTCTTTGACGGAAATGCTGAACCGCAGGCAAGTGCGAAGCGGCTGGCTGCCGCCATGCCACAAGGCAAAAGAGGTGCATTGACAAACTCGGGGCGGTTGGTGAGAAGGCCTAATCGCTGAAAGGCCTTATTTAAGGAATCAGCAAGAATCACAGGACTGCTCAAACTGGCAAAGTTGGTATCCGCACTGGTATAAAGCAGAGCAATTGCAGTCTTCTTTGATGCAGAAAAATCCTGTACCTGAGATGAGTTGATGAAAGACCTTATTTGTGAAAGGCCATCATGCGGTGCCGCAATGATGGTGATGCTTTCAAAAACAACAGGACTGTTGGGCCACCTGGTTTGGACGATGGTAAAATTCTTAATACCACCCAAAGTGACCGGCAGCCCTACCTGAACCGAATCTCTTACCTGCGCTTTCAGACTAAAAATTAAGAGCAGAAAACCGCATAGAAAAATTACTTTCTTCATACTTGAATAGTTGAACAATTATTAAATGATTTGAGAAAAACGATGAATTACCCGGGCAGAGAAAAAATCCCTGAAGGCTTGTTTGAGGCGAATATTACTGTCAAAGCCATACGTGACAAAAAACAGCCAGATGGAGATGGTTACAGCATATACCAGAATCTGAAACAGGAACTTATGGTTAACCTCGAAGTATCCCGGGGCATAATAGGACAAATAGCTAAGGCCGATTATTCTGGATAAATTAAGCAAATGCAGAATGACAAGTCCGAGTCCCGAAAACCAAAGCTTCCTTGACCACGAGCCGGGATAGACGAGAATAAAAGCCACATATAAAAACATCATGGGAATGCCATTGCAGGGCGTATCAATGGTAATGGACTTACGCCCGTTCAGATCCATGATGTGGGGGGCTGTTTTATCGGCATAAACCCTGGTTTCAAAACCAGCAAGTTGAAACCATGCCGCAGTTTGATGCGCCAGGCTTCGGTTTACCTTCCAGTCAAGCCCGGATTCCGACTGATTCAGATACAGGTAGTTTTTGTAACCAAATTGCCATAAGGCAAAAAGAAGCAGTGCACCCAGCACTACTCCTGCTTTTTCTTTGGATAAAAAATTCATGGTTTTTATAGTTATCCTTTTGATAAAAAAGCCGGACCCCGGATAAAATCCGAAGGTCCGGCAGACACAAAATCAATCTTCCTGTTTTTTCTTTTTAGAGAATGCTTTTCGGGCACCCAGTGCGCCACCAACGGCCAGCATCACAGAGAGGCCACCATCAATGGGAACCCCATTACTTGCAGGACCACCGCCACCGGGTCCACCACCAATACCCGAAGGTGTTCCGACTGTACCACCCTGCGCAACGCAGTCAGCAGCATCAAAATCCGGATCACCGGGAATACAGACATCTGCGCGGGAAGAAGAAACAGCCCAGAAGCAGAATGCAAATGCAAAAAGAATTAGCTTTTTCATTTTATAGAATTGGTTTGTTTTGTAAAGCCCGGCAGGTCATCAGACCAGCCGGGCAAATGATTGAATTAATTGTTGTTAAGCAGAACTTTTTGGGTTGAGTAGACAGAACCGCTGCGCAGTGTTACCATATAGGCACCAGCTGGAAGATTCATGCGGCGGCTGTTGCTGATTCCCTCGAAGCTGAAAGAATCCAGCTGACGGCCACTCAGATCGCGAACCTCAACCTGTGCAGATTCAGCACCCTGGAGACGGATTTCGAGCTGATTTCCGGCTGCATAAACGAGTGCTGCATTCGGATTGGTCTGCTGACCTTCCTGTACAATGTGAAGGGCGAAGCGGGCAGAACTTCCTCCATTGGAATAGAAACTGTAGACATCGCCTTCCTTCACAGTACGGAAGTTGTTGATCAGACGGTCTTCCAGAACAACTTTTCGACCTTCTGCCAGACCTTTCAGGCTGGTAAAGTTGAGGTTGAAAGCACCCTCCTTCGACTTTACAGAAAGTGGAATGATGCGCTCAGTCAGTTCAGCTGCAAGGGTAGTAAGACCTTCTTCGCCATTAGGAATAAAGAGGGAAACAGACTCCTCGGCCGGTGAGAAATACTTATCAACATTCACTATATCAGAACCTGAGGAAATCATCACCTCATCGCTGCTCTCAAGGCCTTTCAGTTCTACGCGGATTTCCTGTGAAGGCTGAGCTTCGCGGATGTAGGTGCGGGTGGTAGAACTAACACGGAGAGAAGGATCGAAGGTAACGTTACCGGTCCCAACCGAACTGCGGCGAAGGAGAATGCCCTGACCAGGAGCGATGTTTACATTGGCTCCGCCGGTAGTTACACCTGCAGGCGAAATTGTACCATAGTTATTGGTATTGGAGTTCCACACATAGGCAACACAGGAAGACTGTGCAAGGTTACCGGGAGTATCGAATGACGCCCAGTTGATGGGTGCGGCAAACGGATTGGAAAGTGCATTCCAGCCACGGGCTACGAATGGAGCAGGAGGAACAGTACCGGTGCTGCGGTTAATGCTGCGTACAACGGCACTGGTCTGAGGAAGACCTGCATAGGTATAGGTTTTGGTACCTGCACCTGATGCCAGAAGACTGTTGCTGGATAGAACAGATGGAGAATTGACCATCGGATCGGTGCATGCACCACCGGCTGCATCAACTGGAATCCAGTTATTGGAAAACTCGTCAAACTCTTTTGTATTGGCGCAGGTAAGTCCATTGGGAACAATCACCGAATTGATTGTATTTGCATTGCTGATTACAGCAGGAGCCACGCTGGTCAGATTTTTGGTTCCGGCAAAAACTTTAAAATTAATGGAAGCCGTAGTGCCAAGTGTACCGGTAAAGCCAGAGCTGAAGTTATCGATAATACCCTGACGGGTAGAAGTTGAATTGATGGTAAGTAAGTTGTTACCAGCATTGAAGGCACCAGCCTGAAGATTCAGCTTTCCACCGACAGTTGCAGCCGAGCTCAGGGTTACACCTGCAGCATTATTGATGGTAACATCACGGCCGCCGGTCCAGAAGCCACCGGTATTCTGGGCTACTGTTCCATTGAAAGTGTAATTTGCATCGTTTGAAAGGGTTTTGGCGCCGCTGTTACGGGTTACACCATTACCAGCATTTGCAAATCCGCCTGCTGCTGCTGTAGTAACATTGGCACCGGCAGCTACTGAAATGGCACCGCTGCCAAGTACGCTGTGAGTTCCAAGATTGATTGTAGCACCATTTTGTACGGTGAGTGTACCTGTAACTGAAATGTTTCCGCTAAGTGTGGCAGACCCGGTTCCGGTAACGGTTAAGTTGCTGTACTGACCAAATACACCGGTTTGTGCGGTTGAAATGGTAAGACTGGGAAGTCCTGCATTGCCGAGGCGCGGATGTGTGAAAGAAGCACCTGTGGCATAGGGAGAACCAGAAGAAAGTGTAGGATCAAAAGAAGCCCATGACAGCGGACCATTTGAGAAATTAGCAGTTGCAGCTGTGGGAGGAATGGTGGTCGGGGTTCCGGTAAACCATGGGGATGAAATCCCAAGATTGGCTGGAGTGAGCGAAGTTGCGTTATCCACTGTGTTGGCGTTGGTAGCATTCTCGAGG
>Ga0315900_10005049_pt1 | contig 18287 bp, 15 predicted proteins | sample LakEriMetagenome_FD_203521 | JGI IMG/M metagenome (GOLD analysis project Ga0315900, IMG submission 203521) | Freshwater fungal communities from buoy surface, Lake Erie, Ohio, United States - Buoy 12 MA114 | ecosystem: Environmental > Aquatic > Freshwater > Lake > Lake biofilm | place: USA: Lake... | reverse complement strand
AGCGTTCGATTGGCGCTCCCGATCGCCGCTGCGATCTGACGGGGATCCATCAACGAGGAACTTGCAAGCGCGATCGATTCGGGTAGCGATTGCGCCAGAAGCATCGTGGAGCGACTGGTCTGGGAACGAAGGAGCGATTGCTGCAGCGAGGCGATGATTCCCCCGGTCGCAAGCAAAAGGAACAACAGGAGACTTGCAAGCGAGGTGTTGGAGGCGATCTGCGGATGCCGTCTAGTCCACTTGCCCATTCGCTCCAGCCAACTTGGCTCCCGCTGGTGGACCAATGGTCGATCCTCGTACTGAGCGCGAAGATCGTCTGCCAGATCGCTAGCGGTCGCATAGCGATCTGCCGAATCCGACGCGATCGCCTTCAGAAGGATCGCCTGCAAGGCCGGCGAAATCCGTTCGGCCTTCAACTGCTCTCTTGCCTCAGATACGATCCGCTGGGACTCTCCGGAACGAGCCCAAGCGGCGCGAGGCAACTGTCCAACCAACAGCTCCGTCAACACCATCCCAAGAGAGTAAATGTCAGCTCGTGCATCAATCGATCCGACCCCCTCCATCGCGTTTCGGTGCTCGGGGGACATATACGGATAGGTGCCCCCCAGCCGACCGCTGTCGGTGGAACTGGAGCGGCTTTGAGAAATATTGAAATCGATCAGACGCGGCTGTCCATCGCTACCCACCAGGATGTTGGCCGGTTTGATATCCGAATGCAGAATCCCACGACAGTGGGCATGCCAAAGGCCTTCCGCCAATTGCGCGCCCATCCAGCAGATTCCACGGGCCAAAGACCCATGCTGAAGGGCACGCGGAGCCACCGTTTGCGAAAGCAGTGCGGCGGGCGACTCCATGGCGTCTTGGGATGAAATATCGTGCTCTTGCCCCAATCCCTTCGGCACGCCATCGGCACCCGGCACCGAAACGGCTTCGCTCTGCGGTCGCAGCAGAACCTGACGATCGCGGACCGTCTGAAGCAACGCGCGCGGCGTACGTTTGGTCGATCCTGGGCCGGCCAACCGTGGATCCCTCAGCATGTCGGAAAATGTGGTGTTCCCGAGGAAAGGCATGCAGATGCCATAAACCTGATCGATGCAGTGGATCGAGTAGATCGGAACGATGGAGGAATGATGAAGACTGGCCAGCAGTTGCCCTTCCTCGGAAGGGAGAAACGTCAGTTTTAAAGCCACCAGGCGCTGTGCGAGTGACTGCTGGCGAGCCAGGAAGACGCGTGCAAAAGCACCTTGGCCCAAAGGCTGCAGCAGCTGAAAATCCCCCCAGGTGTCTCCCTCCTGGGGCAGGTCTGTCACCGGTCGCAGCACCACCTTCGGCCCCACGCTCCGCTGCTGGTTGCGCTGCCGCTGCTCCTCGAAAGCCAGAAGCTGCCTGGACGTCGGTGAAAAGGTCTCCCCAGGGAACTCAGCAATCGCCTGTTCGGCAGTCGTCGCTAACCCCGCCTGCCATCGGTATTCCATCCAGACCCGAAGCAGCTCGACAACCGTCTCCTCACGATTCCCCCATTCCTTTACTTCCCATTGGTCGCGAAAAAACCTTCGCGGCTCAATCGAAGCTACCCCCTGCTTGCGTATCGATTGCTCAAAGCGTTCGATCACTTCATCCAGTTCGAGCATTCTGCGTCAGCTCCTTTCGATCAAGGCTGACTTCATCAATTGCTCCCGAAACCCCTGCAGAATCCGCTCCACCGTTCGCTTGCTTCGCTGCAGCTTCTCTGCGATCTGATTGACTTCAAATCCTTCGATCCGAAGACGAACGACATCCCGATGCTGATCTGGATACTGTTCGATGAAGTCTTCAATGCTCAAACGGAGCACATGGTAGGCTTCCTGTGTGTCATCCTGATTGGCCGCATCTTCCGGTTCCAGCCCCTGGACCGTGCGTCGGTAATCTCTCTTCTTGGCGCGGTGGAAGGCCCCACGAGTTCGGATCTTATTGAGCGCCATGACCAAAAACAGTTTCCACAGTTCGTCCCCCTCAGGCGCCACATACTGTCCGTCAGCCGCTCGCCGGAAAAAGGTGCGGAAAACCGACTGGACGATCTCCTCGGGATCGATCCGCGACTGCAAAAGATCAGGCGTCTGGCTTTTGGCCAACTGCAACAGTCGCTCGGCGTATCGAAGATAAATTGCCGTCGCCGCATCCTGATCCCCCTGCTTCAATCGACGGATCAGTAGGATGTCGTCATCCGGATCGGATTTAGGATCCATCGCGTTGACCTCATCGGATAGTCGTGGGATCTTTTGGCATCTAGGGTAACTGCCAAAAAAGAACAGTCGGCCCCGTCAGGAGCCGACTGGAAGTCACCCGGCCGTCAAAGGCGTCAGCCCACTTTGCGGAAATTCCCCTTCGCCCCGCCAATGGAGACGACGGTCTTGTCGTTAATCGAGGGGAAATCGGCCGGCATCAGCGTTTCATCGGAATCGCGCACCTGGGTGGTCAAAGTGATCTTGCCTTCACCTTGAGAGTCGACCACCAACGTCGCCACCTGCCGGTCGTCGATCAAAATGGGGATCGAAGTGCCAGCTGCCGCTCGCTCGACCTCCACCTTGAACTTCCGCTTCGTCACCCCACCTTCCACCTCAACTTCGTATTCTGCCTTGCTGATCATCGTCCCCAGAACATCCGGAGTCGCCAACCACTCGGAGGATCCTTGGTTGTTGTCGCCAGTGCCACCGCCAGTGCCGCCGCCAGTGCCACCACCCGTGTTGCCACCGGTGCCCGTCAGACTAGCCAAGTTGGACCGCACCAACTCACCGATCACCAGCACCATCTCAGGCTTCAACTGCGTGATGCTGGGAGGAAGTGGCAGATCCTTGTCGTTGTCATCACCGCGGGAAAGATCAAGCCGACCTCGCCCCTTGGAGTCGATCGTCATGGTTCCCAAAGAGATATTGTCGAGCGTCACTGGGTGCGAAGATCCAGGTGCTCCGCCCAACAAGCGAATGCTCATTTCGATTTTCGACCCTTCCACCTCCAGTTCCACTCGTGCACTGATCCCCTGCTGGGCACCCGTCACTCGGGCTTGCTGAGCAGCTACGGTGACCACTTGCGTATTGAGCGTGTTGATCACCATCAGCGCATCAATCGGAGATAGCTTGGAGTCATCGTTGACATCGGCAAAGATCGAATCGACTGATGCCGTCGGGGCGTTGAGGGAGTTGATCAGCCGTAGTGCATCGGCCGGTGAGACCAGACGGTCGTCATTGACGTCGTGGGGCTGAAGAAAATTGTGAGTCACCAAGTCCGCCGCCATCAAAGATCGGCTCTCCAGTGCCTCGCAACGCAAAGTCCGTCCCATCCGCTTTCCTGGCATCACTATCCCCCCTGAAGTCTCTCAAACACCTGCGCCAAACCGTGAACTGATTCGTCTCTAATGATTAGAGCGAAAAGGCGCAGTCCCAACCGCCAACAAACCGAAAAAATCGGTCGTTTTGGCAAATTAAGAAATCTGGGCAGTGGGGGGGGTTGCCGCTTAAGATTCCTCATTTTCCTTGGAAAGTGGCTCCATGACCTTCGTATTCCGCTCCACAGCAATCACGATCGTCTGCTCCTCCACACCATCCCGGGTGCACGCTGTGGCAGGCAAAACCTGTCGGCGGTCAGGAAGAGGCACGCGGACGCTGAAAGTACCATCGGACCGGACTTTGACCGGTTCCCCTCCCAGCGTCACGTAGGCATCGGGGTGTGTGGAGCCGAAGACGACCATTTCGGCATCCAGCTCAAAATGAAAATTGCGATGGCGGCGCATGGAGCCCTCTGCCCCGCTGCCGAATTGAGCCAAAGCCGGCGCACCCATCGGTCGCTTCAGATGCTCTTCGAATACGTCCTGGAGTTCCTTCGTTTCCCGCTCATCGTTGTAACCACCACTGAGTGCAAAGATCCGCTCCGCATCCTTGGCGATGTCCGCCCAGTGCGCACTGACCGCTTCATCGCTTCCCGGCACCGGTGTCGTGACCACATTGCTTCTGGCCAGTTCGTGAAATCGATCCCCGGTGGCCAGGTAACCCAACAGCACCCGATAGGTCGAGGGCGGGTCGGATACGTCGATGTACCAGTTGCGCACTCCTCCGTGGATCTCGATATCCCGAACGATCGATTCGAAGTGGTTGGTGGTACCGGAGTTATCGACCTTCAAAAGCCTCAAAATCGGACGAACCGAATGCCAATGGTCCGCTAGCGCCGCCTTGGCCCGCTCGACACTCCTGCGAGTCACCTCCCAAGACGCGTGAAGCCAGTAGGCGTCGCGGACGATCAGAACGAGCCGATCCTTTTTGGGATCGGGGGAGTAATCGCTGACTGTATGAGCGCTGGGGACCGGTAGGCGTATCGGCTGCGCCAAATCTTTTCGCAGCTCTTTGGATGCCTGCATATCTCGGATTTTCTTGATAACACGCGCCGGGGTCGGCTTGACGACCGGTACCTTTTCGACAGTCGGCTTGGATGGCTTGGGACGCGCTGATGGCTGTGGCTTGCTGACCACCTTCTTCACGACGGTAGCCGGAACCACCTTGGCCGACTTCTTGGCCGCTGGCGATGGCGCGCTGATGCGAGCTGCCGGCTTGGTTGCCACCTTCCCGACGGCGGTTGGTTTTTTTCCACCAGTGGCCGTGCTCCCCTTTGCCTGCGCACTGGGCTTGGAGCCCTTGTCCTGCTTTAAGGCACCAACCTTAGTACCTGGCTTAGTGCCCGGCCTGGACACACGGCCCTTGGGACTGGCAGCAGCGGTCGGTTTGCGAACAGGAGCAGAAGTTTTTTTCTTCGGGGCGCTGGCCATAGGCTTAGCAATCCGGATGAGGTAGAAAGGGTGGAGAGGGGAAGGTAGGTAGTCGTGGGCTTGAAGGTCGATCGGAACTCAAAGGTTGTCTATCGGACGACGATTCCGCTGGCTCCCAACACCGTCGCTGCATAACGGCCAGCCAACAAAGCAAGAGCCGCTCTGGCGACTCGATCCAGCCGCCTCCGAGAAGCATCGATTCGCATCGGAAATCGTTATTTCCACAAATTCGTCTTCTTGAAACAACCGCCCAATCGGTCTCCCGTGCCATCGGCCCCCTGAAGTGCCGAACGGACATTCTGACCGAAACAGTATGCTTGCCAAATGAAGAATTGCCTAGTTTTGAAATAGATGTACACTACTTTTTATCAAATGAATGAAACAAAAAATCGATTAGAAAAGATTAAAAGACTCGTTTGTCCACTTTCTTTCGAGGGGTATGCATGAGAGTCTCGGAAGACGATAGGAATTCCAGCAAATCCCCTCGCCCCAGAATCGCTGCTGCGGGTGCTATCGACTGGGTTTCGCGCGTCCTGGCGGTCCTTCTGGTGATGGTCGCCCCTGGAATGCTTGGATCCTGGCTCGATCGCCAACTGGCGACTCGTTGGTTCACAGCCGCTGGATTCCTTTTAGGGATGCTCGCCGGCATGGTTGGACTGGTGGTCCTGGTTGCGCGGTTCCACGCTCAGCACCCTGCGCGGGGAAAACCACTGGTGGATGAGCCGCTGGAGACAACCCAGCCAGATCGGGAATCGGAACGACCCTAGCGGCTTTGGCATCTCCGAAAGATCGGCTGGTCCCTCCACCTGCCACTGATCGGCCAAGGGTAGATAGCTTCCAACGGCAGAAGGCACGATGGATCTAGGGGAGACCGATATTGAACTTCACCAAAGCCCTGGCTGCAGCGATCTTGCTGGCAGGGATCAGCCCACTGATCGGAATCGGTTTGACTCACCTGATCACTGGCGATGGGCATCGCCGGTCTTGGTGGCTGGCCGCAGGTATCGCGCTATCCATTTCGATTCCATCCTTGCTGGTCAGCAGCTCGGGCAATTGGAATCGATTGGGAGCCGGCGGACCGCTGCTGATCGTCGCATGGAGACTTGGTTCGTACCTGGCCGTCCTTTTACTGGCAGGTGCGACGAAATGGCCAGGGGATAATTTTTTCGCCCAATGCTTGCTGGGCTGTTATTTCCCTTTCCTGTTATTAGAATCAGGGCTCAGCATTTGGAAATCTTCTCCCCCACCGACTCGTGAATAGCAGTGACTTATGGCGGACGACATCCTCCACATCAAAGACAGCTATTACTTCGAAGTCCCTCGCTTTCTTTGGCCAAGCCACCGCAAGTCGGCAAGCGAATTTCCATCGTGGATGGTTCGACTGGACGACGACTACCAGCAGTGGGAGTCGAAGCGATTTGAGCAGACTTTGCAGGAGCTGGGGGTCAGTGCCGACCAGATCGCTGAGGCAAAAGAGGAGTGGAAGACTTGGACTCACAAGAACCACTCCAACAGTTCTTGGCCGCTGGACGCTTGGCTGGATCGTCACCATAGCGAATTGACGGTGAGGGCCAAAGCCTGGGCGAAAAAGAAGGCACCTCAGGAAAAAGATGTCGTTTCGGTCTACCTTTCGAACCACCCTGAAGAACCGCTCGCCTGGGTCAATGAAATCTACAAAGATCCAGCCAAACTGCAGAAGTGGAAATCGGCCCAGTTGTCGGCAGATTCCAAGGAAACACTCGACAGCTACTTGGCGCAGTCGCCCGGTGCCAAGTGGGATGCCGCCAAGATAGAGGCCTATAACAAATCGCTGAACGGGAAAATCTTCATCCCGCAGCCCTTCGGCACATTGAAAAACGCTTACGAACCTGGCGCCGGATTCTGCATCAGCCGCTACATGCTGATCGAACTGGCGGTGGCTCTTCTAGTCTTCTATCTCTTCCGATGGTTGGCCGGAAAGATGTCGTCAGGCGATGCCCCCAAAGGCAAACTCTGGAACGCACTGGAAGGGATGGTTACCTTCGTTCGCAACCAGGTGGTTGTACCTGCCATGGGCGAACACGATGCCGACAAATACATGCCTTTCTTTTGGACACTATTCACCTTCATTCTCGGCTGCAACCTGGCCGGAATGATTCCTTGGGTGGGAGCCCCCACCAGCGTCATCGGCACGACTGGAACGCTGGCCATCTTTGTTTTTCTGCTCGGGCTTTACCTAGGGATCAAGCAATTCGGGCTGTTGGGATACCTAAAAAATATCTGCCCTTCCTTAGGCCTTCCTCCTTATTTGGCGATCTTCATCGTTCCACTGCTCTGGGTGATTGAGGCAGCTTCACTTTTGATCAAGCACTTCATTTTGGCGATGCGATTGCTGGCCAACATGGTGGCCGGTCACTCGGTGCTACTTGGAATCATGGGCATGGCCTTTGGCGCCCACGCGCTAACGATGCATTCGGGCAGTTGGTCGGCACTGGCGATTATCTCGCTGCTGGGGACCACTGCATTGAGTTTTCTGGAACTGTTTGTTGCCTTCCTTCAGGCTTACATTTTCACCTTCCTGGCGGCGTTGTTTGTCGGCAGTGCCATCCATCATCATTGATGGATGTTGACTGTTTGGCGTCAGGCGGGTGAAAGGGATACGATTTGGTGTTTCTGTTTTTCTAGGAGAGTTCTGCTGTGATGAATCATTTGCGAGCCGCATTGTGGGCTTTCGGACTGATGTTTGTTCTGGCAGCCCCAGCTTCGGCCCAGGAAGTTGCTTCGGGCGCGATTCCCGGAGCGATTGGTGCCGGTCTGGCGGTGATTGGGGCCGGGCTAGGAATCGGCCTGCTGGCCAAGGGAGCCGTGGAGTCGATCGCTCGACAACCCGAATCCTCCGGTACGATTCAGGTGGCGATGATCATCGCTGCAGCACTGATCGAAGGTCTCGCGTTCTTCGCGGTGATCGTCTGCCAGGGCCAGAATCCATTCAAGTAAGCGGACCATTCTGCCTTCCCTTTCCGGACGATTGAATTCGATCGGTCCGGTTTTGGGAGAGTGATGGTCTTAGTCCATCTGGTGTCGATTGCTCCCAACGGCAGTCGATTGGCAAGTGGAAAGCCGGAACAAGACGGTCTGTTTCCGAGAACGGACGGAAAGGCTTGTGGCAACTGCATCGCATCTGTCGGCAGGTTTGGAGGTCATCGAGCAATCGATGGGATCTGGAACGCCGAGTCGATCGATTGCTATGGTCATTCGTCTGCTCCGGCCGTGATTCAACGGTGGCAGTCCGTAGGTTATTGCGTCGAGAGAGATTGAGCGAAAGACATTTGAAGGGTGGTTTTCCTTTTGGAATCCGCTGCAAGGACTTCATGATGATGCAAGCGTTGAAGGTGCGGTGGGGCTGGATGGCCTGGTCGCTCTTGCTTGGCGTGCTGATTGGCAACGGGGTGCACGCATCGGTTCTCGATGTTGCGATGCCGTTGGCGATGTACGAGCAGGGCCACGGAGCCGATGGTCATCACGAGGTCGATTTGACGCATGGGCATGCGTCCAGCCAACTGCTGGCTCCTGTGGAGTGGCGAACCGACAAAGCGATCTTTTCGGCGATCGTCTTTGGGTTGCTCTTGCTGGGTCTGTACTTTGCTGCCTGGAAGAAGATCCAAGCGGCTCTCACCGCCCGGGAAGAGAAGATCGACAAGCAGATTCGTGACGCTCAGTATGCATCGGAAGAGGCTCAGAGAAAGCTGGCCGAGTACCAGCAGAAACTCGATGCCGCTGCCCTGCAGGCGCAGGAGATGCTCGTTCAAGCCAAGAAAGATGCGGAGGCATCAGGTCAGCGAATTGTCTCGGAGGCTCAGGCCGAAGCCCAGCGACAGCGGGACAACGCCTTGGCCGAAATCGATGCGGCGAAGGTTGCAGCGATTGGCGAGTTGGGGAAGAAAAGCACCGACCTTGCTTTCTCTCTCGCGCGGAGCATTGTGGGACGCGAAGTGAAGGCAGAAGATCATCAGCAGTTGATTCAAGAAGCGCTACGGAAATTGCCTAGCGCGAATTGAAACGCGTTGTCTACCTACTCCTCGATCGCTCGGACGGCGTTCGAGGAAGGTGGATCGAACGGGATTGTCAGGAATTTCCCTGACGATCGAATCGATTTCCTTAGATCACAGTGGTGACCGCTTCAATCGGTTGCCATGGAGTCGACCCGATGGCGGACGCGCAACCTATCGAAACCGTCTTTGACGATCAGGACCAAGTGATCGGCGAGATGTATGGCAAAGCCCTTTTAGGGGCTCTTGGCTCCAAGTCCGGGACCGGCGTCGAACAGCTGGAGTCGCTGGTGGCTGAGGTGCTGACGAAACTTCCTGCATTCGATGCCGCGCTGGTCAGTCCAAGTGTTCCGATGGAACGCAAGATGGAATGGATCGACCGGGCACTTCGGGGCAGGGTGGACGACGTACTACTACGCTTCCTCAAGGTGGTCTGTCGACGCGGACGTTTCGGGTCGATTCGTAGTATCGCAGCCAGCACTCGGAAAATTTTCGATGCCTCTCAGGGTCGCCAAGCGGTCACTGTCACCACGGCTGCGCCGCTGACGGATGGCCAAAGGGAACAGATTCGAAAAGGTCTGAAAGATCGCTTTCAGGCCGAGGTGGTTTTAGAGGAACGGGTCGATCCGTCGATCCTTGGAGGCCTATTGATCCGGCATGGCGACACCGTTCTGGACGGCAGCGTCGTTGGCCGGCTCCGTAGCAGCCAGAAAATCGCAATGGAGAAGACCGAGCAGTCGCTCAGGCAACAGCAGTCTCGATTGGTACGTTGAACCGGCAGGGTGTTCCAGCAGGATCGCTCAGCCGCACCAGAATAGATGGCATCAGAATTCTTTTTCATTTCATAATTTTCGGTCAGTCAGCACCGATTGAGGTGAGGCATGAAGTTTAACTCGGACGAAATCGCTTCGGTCATCCAGAAGGAGATCGAGCAGTTTGAAAGCCAGATGGACGTCCGCGAGGTCGGCACGGTGCTGGAGGTGGGGGACGGGATCGCTCGCGTCTACGGTCTCTCCAACGTAATGAGCGGTGAGATGGTGGAGTTCCCCAGCGGGGTCACCGGGCTGGCGTTCAATCTCGAAGAAAAAAGCGTCGGGGTGATCATCCTCGGTGATTATCTTTCGATCAAAGAAGGTGACGAAGTCAAGGCGCTGGGCCGACTTCTTTCGGTTCCCGTCGGAGACGCGGTGATCGGCCGGGTGCTCGACCCACTGGGCAACCCGCTCGATGGCAAAGGCCCTGTCAACACCGATTTGAAGCGACCTGTCGAACTGATTGCTACCGGCGTTGCCGAACGCCATCCGGTGCATGAGCCGATGCAGACGGGGATCAAGGCGATCGATGCGATGACACCGATCGGAAGAGGCCAGCGCGAACTGGTGATCGGTGACCGCAAGACGGGCAAGACCGCCGTCGCGATCGATGCGATCATCAATCAAAAGAACACTGGCGTTAAATGTTTCTACGTCGCCGTCGGCCAGAAGGACTCTTCGGTCGCTCTGGTGATCGAAGCGCTCAAGAAACACGGCGCGATGGACTACACGACCGTGATTGTAGCGGGCGCTAGCGAACCTGCACCCCTTCAGTACATCGCTCCCTACGCCGGCACGGCGATGGCCGAACACTTCATGTTCAACGGCGGTCATGCGCTGATCGTCTATGACGATTTGAGCAAACAGGCGGTAGCGTACCGGCAGTTGAGCCTTCTGATGCGTCGTCCTCCGGGACGTGAAGCGTTCCCAGGGGACGTTTTCTACTGCCACAGCCGACTACTGGAACGATCGGCTAAGCTGTCGAAGGATCTAGGTGGCGGGTCGCTTACTAGCCTCCCCATCATCGAGACGCTGGAAGGGGAAGTCTCCGCGTACATTCCCACCAACGTGATTTCGATCACCGACGGACAGATCTATCTGCAACCTGACCTCTTCTTCTCCGGGATTCGTCCCGCGATGAACGTTGGTATTTCGGTTTCGCGGGTCGGTGGTGCGGCTCAGATCAAGGCGATGAAGAAGGTCGCCGGTGGTTTGCGCCTAGACTTGGCATCCTTCCGTGAACTGGAGGCCTTCGCACAGCTGGGTACCGAACTGGACCCTGCCACCCAAGCTCGTTTGGACCGCGGTTATCGGATGGTTGAGTTGCTGAAGCAAGCGCAGTACCAGCCGATGAGCGTTGCGGAGCAGGTGGTGAGCATTTACGCAGGGACCCGTGGTCATCTGGATGAAGTGCCGGTTGCCAAGGTTCGCGAGTTCGAACAGGGGCTGCTCGATTTCGTCCGCAACCGGTCTCCGGAGCTGCTCGAGAAGATCGTTCAGATCGGCGACCTGACACCGGAAATCGAAGAGGCGATCAAGGGAGCCATCAGCGGCTTCAAGGCGACATTCCGAGCGTAGCCTAAGGCGACCGCTCGCCACCGACAGCGGCCGACCGATTGGGTTCGGTCGGCCCACTTCCACCACGCCCTCACCAACCAAACCGGATAGCTGGATCGAAAGATGGCCAATCTTCGGGCTCTCGACAAACGACGCAAGTCGATCAAGAACATCCGCAAGATCACGCGGACCATGGAGCTGATCGCGACGGCGCGCTTTAAGAAAGCGATGGATCGAGCGGCGGCGGCAACCGACTACACCGATCGCATCACTGCGATCGTTCGCGATCTGGCTCGGTCCGGTGCCAGTGTCTCCCATCCGCTTCTGGAAGTCCGTGATAAACCATCCAGTGCCGAACTGATGGTCCTCACCAGCAACCGGGGACTGTGTGGTGGCTACAACGGTTCGGTGGTTCGGGTCGCGCTGCAGCGACGAGCGGAACTGGCCGACTTGACTGGCAAATCATCGCTTCAGGTCAGCGGCAAGCGAGGCATCGCGGCGCTCAAATTCCGAGGCGTCGACATCGAGAATACGTACACTCAGTTCGAAGACCAGCCATCCTTTGATGCTGTCTCCAAGATCGCCGACGACCTGATTCAGCGATTTGTCACCGGACAGATCGATCGCGTGGACGTTGCCTACACGCGATTCCAAAGCATTTCCAAACAGCAGGCGGTGGTCGAGACGCTGCTTCCATTCACCCAACCATCCACCGACACGGCGTCCAGTGGTTCGAAGGAAGACTATGAATTCCTCCCCAGTGCCGCGAGCATTCTCGAGGAGGTGGTGCCAGCCAGTTTTCGAGTCCGCCTGTTCAAGTGCTTCCTTGACGCTGCCGTCAGTGAACAGATCGCGCGAATGGTGGCGATGAAGAGCGCCACCGAGAATGCCGGAGACATGATCAAGCAGTTGTCGCGCACCTTCAACCGGGCTCGACAAGCCAAAATCACCGGCGAAATCATGGAAATCATCGGGGGCGTGGAGGCGCTCGGGTAAGAAACAAGCAAACCAACAGGAATCCAGTGGGCTGCTTCGCCACACAGAGGCAGACCACGTCACCAGACGCTCATTCATCAATCGGGAATTGCTAACATGGCCACAGCCACGCAGAAGAATGTCGGACATATCACTCAGGTCATCGGCTCCACCTTCGACGCAGAGTTTCCAGCGTCGGGTCTCCCTCCGATTTACAACGCGGTACTAGTTCAAGGGGAGAAGAAAGGGGTCAAACTGCGACTGACCGGGGAAGTGCAGCAGCACCTGGGTGGCGGTCGAGTTCGATGCGTTGCTTTAGGCTCGACCGATGGTCTGATGCGTGGGCAGGAATGCGTCGATACTGGACGCCCCGTATCGGTACCCGTCGGCGAGGGGACTCTGGGGCGCGTCTTCAACGTGCTTGGGGAGCCGATCGACAAGCGCGGCGATGTGAAGTCGGACGATTACTGGCCGATCCACCGCAAAGCACCTTCGGTGTCCGAGCTTTCGACCAACACCGAAGTCTTTGAAACAGGGATCAAGGTGATCGACCTGCTGACCCCTTTCGTTCGCGGTGGGAAGGCAGGTCTGTTCGGTGGTGCAGGACTCGGTAAGACCGTTATTCTCACCGAACTGATTGCTCGTATCGCCAGTTCCCACGGGGGTTATTCCGTCTTCGCCGGGGTCGGTGAGCGGACCCGCGAAGGGACCGACCTATGGCTGGAAATGCAGGAGACGGAAATCGGAAAGACCGGTCGTAAAGTGATCGAGCAGACGTGCATGGTGTTCGGTCAGATGAACGAACCGCCAGGATCCCGTCTTCGCGTTGCTCTTTCCGCTCTGACCATGGCCGAGTACTTCCGGGATACTACCGGGAAGGACACGCTGCTATTCGTCGATAACATCTTCCGATTCTCCCAGGCAGGTAGCGAAGTTTCGGCACTTTTGGGACGCATGCCTTCGGCAGTGGGCTATCAGCCCACTCTGGCTACCGAGATGGGGGCTCTGCAGGAACGAATCACCTCCACGAAGAAGGGTGCAATCACCTCCGTGCAGGCAGTTTACGTTCCCGCCGACGACCCCACCGACCCCGCACCAGCGACCGCCTTCGGACAGCTGGATGCGTTTATTTACCTGGAGCGAGCGATCTCCGAGAAGGGGATCTATCCAGCGATCGATCCGCTGGCCTCCAATAGCCGAATTCTCGATCCGCAGTACGTCGGTGAACACCATTATCGTATCGCTCGCCGGGTTCAGACGATTCTTCAGCGGTATCGCGAACTGCAGGACATCATCGCCATTCTTGGTGTCGACGAACTGAGCGAAGAAGACAAGATGGTAGTGCATCGGGCTCGTCGCATCGAGCGATTCCTGTCGCAGCCGTTCCTCGTGGCGGAAGTCTTCACCGGCAAGCCAGGGGAAATCACCAAGCTGGACGATACAATCCGAAGTTTTGAAGGTATCTGCGAAGGGAAGTACGATCATTTGCCGGAGCAGGCGTTCATGTACGTCGGACCGATTGAGCAGGCTGAAGAGCAAGCCAAGAAGATGGCACAGCAAGGGAAGAAGTAATCGTGGCCACGATTGAATGCACGGTGGTGACACCGGAAAAAACCGAACTGACCACTCAGGCCGATTCGATCATCGTTCCGATGTTCGATGGACTTCTGGGTATCCTTCCGGGACGCAGTCCGATGATCGGACGTTTGGGCTTTGGCCTGCTCAAGGTCAAGTCGGGAGGCTCAGAGTCGACCTACTATGTCGATGGAGGGTTTGTGCAGGTCAACCGTCAAGGTGTCTGCATCCTTACCGACCGTATGATGAAGCCCGAGGCGATCGACGGCAATGCGGTGGCTGAGGAACTCAGGGTGGCCCTTGCTATGCCAGCCGACTCACCCGAGAAACAGGCGATTCGCGACCGCGCTGTGACGCAGGCCCGCGCGAAGGCCTCCATCGCCGGCAAGCGGTAAACCTCCAATCGCGAGACGTCATCGCACGCGAGGCGGGACCGGGGAGGGTGGCGATGGAAACTCCAAGCCACCCACGAGCGGACGCTCCAGAGATGTCGCTGGAGCGGCGGTTGCTTTGGTTCTCCGCCCTAGCAACACTCACACTCTGGCTGGGCTGCCTGTATCCGTCTTGGTACCAGGGAAAAGTACCTGGGTTCCGCGACACCCTGAACTTCTACTTTCCCATGTGGTCGTCCTGGGACCATTTGACCGGAATCGATCGCTGGTTGCCTCGTTGGTGCCATCTCGACGGCACGGGGAACAACCTGATTGGCGAAGGGACGTCGCTGAGCTTCTATCCGCTGCGCTGCGTGCTCATGGTGCCGTGGGGCACCATCTCACAGCGAATAGGGATATTTTTGGTTCTGCATGGCATGCTGGCGTGGGCCACGATGGTCTGGTCGGTCCGAAAGGCGGGTGCTAATTGCGGCGTTGCCGCGCTGGCAGCGATCAGCTATTCCCTATCGGGACCGATTTTCTTTCAGATCTACAATCCGCCCTTCCTCATATCGGCTGCCTGGCTGCCTCTTCTTCTCGGATCGTTGGTCAGCGCTTTGGCAGGAACCTCTGGTTGTTCCGTTCCTCAGACAAACATTGCTGCGTCATTGGCCGCATCGATGATGATCTTGGGGGGCGATCCCCAGTCGGTCGTGCATGGCATGCTGCTGGGTGGCACCGCCGCTCTTTTTGTTTCGATTTGTTTCCTCAAACGAAGAATGGCTTCGCGTTGTACTATCCAGTCGTCGATCGCGGCGTGCCGACGGCATCCAGTGTTTGCCTGGTTTGCTTTCCTGACGATTGGGATCGCGATGGCAGCTATCCAGTGGATCCCCACTGCCTTCTGGGTGGCACAGTCCGATCGCGTGGTGGATCATCGGTCGGTGATCTACCAGTTCTCTGTCGCTCCCTGGCACTGGCCGAGTCTTCTTGTGCCGGGACTGGGTGGTAGTTATGTGGATGGCCACACACGGTGGTTGGCGGGTCTTTCTGCGGAGGGGAGAATGTGGGTCCCCTCGCTGCATATCGCCACCCCGATCTGGATTGGGCTGCTCTGCTGGTTTTGGCTTCCGGCTTCACGATGGCCTTCCATCCGATGGATCGTCTTCTTCGGAGCCATCGGAGCCTGGAGTGCCATGGGGGATTATGCGCCAGGTTGGTATCTCAACCAGTTGCTCTCTCTTTACCGCGGTCAAACGACTCGATGGTTGCCTGACGCATGGGGTGGCCTGCAGTGGTTGTGGGTGGAAGCGATTCCGGGTTATCGGCACTTCCGATACCCGGCTAAATGGTTGCCAGTTACCCTTTGGAGCCTCTCTTTGCTGGGTGGGCAAGGGCTCTGGCTGGCCATCGAGCAACCGGGGCAGATGCTGCGGAACAGGCTGAGCCGGATTGCGACCGCGCTGGCGATCGCAGTGGTGATCCTTTGGATCTTCGTGAGGATGCCTGCATTTCAGTGGCTTTGGGACGAATGGTCGAAGTGGGTGGAGCCCGACCCTCTCTTAGGTACTTTTCAGTCCGAACCATCGCACCGAATGCTTGAGTGGCAGTTGGTTATCTTCGCAACGATCTGTTTCTCCATAGCATTCGTCTGGACCGGGCGTCCCCTTGCTACCGTGCGAGAGCGTGGGGGTATAGCAGTGAGCCTCCTTTTGCTGATGACATTCCAGTTGGCCTGGAGTGCACGGCAGGAGTGCGCGTTCCAGGGTTCCCAGGAACTGCAGCAAAAGGCTTTTGCATCGCTTTCCGATCCTTCGGCGGCGGCAACTGGAAAGCTGCATTGGCTGGTGGAGAAGCGGAATTTGGAGGCCGATTTTACCTCACGGCCCGCGCCGCTGAAGCAGCAGCTCCCGAAGATCGACCATCGCCTTTGGCTGGGCCATGGGGATCCGGTCACCCAAGCCCTCCGCATGACCTGGGTGGACCAGACAATTCCAATGGATTCTCGCCAAACCTCTGCCGAGGAAAAAGATTCGCCGATCGAGGGTAGGGGGTCAGAACCGTCAAGATCCTGGTGGGAAGCTGGGTGGCGGAACCGTGGATACGAAATGGAGGTGCTGCCGAGGTCGCAGATCGATCCCGGGGATCGAGTCGATGCGATGAATCTCTGGGGGCCCTTTACGACCAATATGGAATGGAAGATTGAGCCTTCTGCAAGGGGCTTGGCGTTCCTGCCGCTTTACCAAGATGGTGGCTGGAGTGGATGGGTGTCTTTAGAGAACGATCAAGTCGAGAGGGCGATTAGGTTATCGAAAGCCAACGGAGTCGGCATGGCGATGGAGATTCCTGAAGGGGCTGAGCGATTGGTGCTGAGCTATCAGACGCCAGGACTGGAACTGGGAGTGATGGTCAGTTTTCTGGGTATAGCAAGCCTGCTGTACGGAACATTTGTGCGTCTCAGGAAGTAGGTTGTCCGTGTGGATGGAGAAGCCAACGGACGTGCCGTCTCTGGCATCAAGGCGGGACGCTGATTCGAAGAACGAAGCAATGGCCGAGGACGAAAGCCGCTTATCGATGATCGGGCGACCTTCTCGCTAATTCGCCCGACGAAGGATCTCCTTCCCTTTTCTCCCGGACCACCACTCCGCATGGTCGCTCAGTAACCGACCGCTTCGATCGTGAAAGGCATCGCTTTTTCATCCCCTTCGATCTCCAGCATGGCGGCAATGATTTTGGTGATCTTTCGATTTGCAGGGAGCGGTTGGAAGGTGAACTGAAGCGTGGAGAAGGATGGGGCTGCGTTGTTGTTGGCTTGGTTTTGTACTTTGCCGTTGAAGCTGAAACTCTGAAAGCTTCCAGCGCCACCTCCAGCGGAACTTTTCCCGGTGGGAAGGTATTGGTTGCCTTGATCATCTTCCAGAATCAGTTCGTAATTGGGGACCGCTGCAGTGAATGCCTGGAATTTACTGAATAGGTCGTTCGCCTGCTGGATTGCCTTGGTCTCTGGAAAGGTGATCTGGATCTGAATGCTTTCGGGTGACTTCTGGAAACCTTCCAAGCGAAAGGTGGCTCCTTCGGCTTTCTTCTGCTGCTTGGCGCTGCTGGTGAACACCACCTCAAGCCTTCGTCCCGGGGTCACCAGCAATTCCCCTTCGATCTTTTGGATCGATGTCTCCATTGCTTGGGGGAGGTAAATATATCCGGCATGGTTGGTATCGAAATGTTTGAGGAATTGAGGGTAGGAGATGCGTAAGGGTCCAGTGTCTTCCGACTGGCTGACTTGCCCTGTCAGATCGGTCACTAGGATCTTGGGAGCCACGCGCATCAGGACGGAGGTTTTTCTACCTTTTGGATTCTCCTGTTCGATCCGGAATGCAATGCCAATGTTGGGTTTGAGCCCACCACCACCGTAGGTGGCGCTACCGCCTCCTGCAAATGTCTTGCCACCACCACCGGCGGCCACGTTACCGAACCCACCTGCGAACCCACCGCCATTCGGGTTGTTGAAGACTTGTACGTCGCCAAACTGCTTGTTGTTGAAGTCGCCAAATACCTGGTTTTGTCCCTGGATTTCGATCTTGGGGCGAAAGTCGAGCAGCGATTTCATATCGCCAAGGGGACCAACGTCCGTTGCCCTGACGCGGTACCCGTCGACACGTGCCTCTTGCAGCTCCTTGAGGGACTGCTGAGCTGCCGGCTGATCGGGTTCTGCCCCATTTCCTTCTGGAGGCGACTTGGGGGGATCGGCCAGAGGGATCGTGAAGGCAAGCAGTCCGATGCAGAGGAAGGCGGATCCGAGCATAGTCGAAGTTCCTTAGCGAGTTGGAGTTCAAAGCATTGTCTGTGGAATGCAATGCAGTTGGAAGTGCTTTCCAACGGACGGAACGGGAGAGGGGCAAGCCTTGCTGTGGGATGCTGCCCTAGACCGCTTCCCAGATCCGCCGAGATGGCTTCGGGGGTAGAGGGAAGATTGCAGCCAGAGGGATTGCAGCCAGAGGGATTCCACCCTCATTAGAAAGATAGCGTTAGAACTGGCCGTTCACATCCAAGGAGGGCTAGAGTTCGGCCAAAGGAGCGAAGGGTTTAGCCTAGTAGATGTATCCCGGTCCGTTGATGTTGGCTGATTCCTTTTCCGAGTCAGCCATACAAAAGTCGACTGAAAATAGCAGCATTCAAT
>Ga0315900_10005048_pt1 | contig 18288 bp, 10 predicted proteins | sample LakEriMetagenome_FD_203521 | JGI IMG/M metagenome (GOLD analysis project Ga0315900, IMG submission 203521) | Freshwater fungal communities from buoy surface, Lake Erie, Ohio, United States - Buoy 12 MA114 | ecosystem: Environmental > Aquatic > Freshwater > Lake > Lake biofilm | place: USA: Lake... | reverse complement strand
TGAATTTCCCTCCCAAACAAATTGCGCACTTTTCTTCCGAGGTACTCGTGCTTGGGATAGAAACCGAAAATGGAGTCGTACTGCTTTCCGCAGACGAGCCGGTTTCCAATGGGCTTCGGGTTGTTTAACTATCTGACAACCTATCAATTAGACTACCGTCCATCTTAACCACAATAAATCCGTTTATTCCATTCTGTTTTTGTTTGCCGAATAATAGTATCTTGGGTCTTCGATTTCCCCATTTATCTTCGTACAAATTTATTTTCAGCTATGGAATACTGCGCCTCCCCTCCTATCCAGGCTAGTTGGTCTGCTTTTTTTGCCACTTGTTTGCTGCTCTCTTGTTCCCCCTCAAGGCAGCACCCAAGCTCCATCCTCCAATCGGTATCGATTGTTTGGGAATTGATTCAAAACACATCAGAGGAGGAATGTCAGGCTGAATTTCGGTTTGTCAACCACGGAAAGCAAGCTCTATCGGGTTCAAATTGGAGTTTGTACTTTAATCAAACGACCGTCTTGCCTGGACTGCCGATGCCCGATTCCATGAAGGGCGAGGTGGTTCACCTCAATGGAGACCTTTATCAGTTTCGCCCTGGACCTGACTTTCAGATTGCTCCTGGCGACAGCCTCCGGTTTCGGTATCGATACATGGGTGCCATGATTAAAGAACGAGACCGCCCAGATGGCGCCTATTTTGTTGAAAAAAACGGTTCTAATGAGCAGGTAGTTTTACCCTACCGATTTGAAGCCCTTCCGTTAAGCAACTTAGAAGCCCTGTTTCCCAACCCTGAGCTCCGTGCCTTGGTACCAAACCCTTCCAACGAATACCAGCGGAACTTGGCTATTTCTACTTTACCCTTAAGCGCAGTTGGAAAAATAACCCCCAGCCCGTTCAGTATAAAAGACGGTGAAGGCATTGTTTGGCTGGACCCTCGAACCCAGATCGGTTACACGGTGGGGTTGGAGAACGAAGCGAAGCAACTACAACGGGGGCTCCAGAAAATAACCGGGCAATTGTTTTCCACGACCAAAGGAAGGGTGACAGGCCCTTTTTCCATTCAGCTCCAAAACAGCCCCATTACCGTAAACGGGATATCCAGCGAAGCGTATCAGCTGATGGCAGGGCCTGATAGCGGCATTCAGATAACCGGAAGCGATGCCGCAGGGGTCTTCTACGGAATTCAAAGCTTGTTATCCCTTGTATTAGCCGATAGCGGCCCCGGTGAATGGAAAATTCAATCGGTAGAAATACAAGATGCCCCAAGGTTTGCCTACCGCGGCTTCTTACTCGATATTGCCCGTAATTTTCAGAAAAAAGAGGCCGTACTGAAACTCATTGACCTTTTAGCCCTTTATAAAATAAATAAACTAAACCTTCGAATGACCGAGGATGAAGGCTGGAGGCTGGCAATCAAAGGGCTACCCGAACTCACAGAGGTCGGAGGAAAACGAGGACACAAGGCCCCAACGTCTAATTGCCTTCCACCGTCTTACGGTTCCGGTCCCTTCCCGGACGCTTCTGGCAACTACGGTTCCGGGTATTTCAGCCGGGAGGAGTTTAAAGAAATCCTTCGCTATGCCCACCAGCACCACATAGAAGTAATTCCGGAAGTTTGTTTCCCAAGCCATGCACGCGCTGCCATTCAATCAATGGAAACGAGGTATCAGCATTATTTGGCCAAAAAAGACACAGTTAAAGCCCAGGAATTCCGATTAATAGACCCGGAAGATGCTTCGGTCTACCGATCCGCCCAACTCTACCAAGATAATATTGTGTGTGTGGCTTTACCTTCCGTCTATCATTTTTATGAAACGGTGGTTCGGGACATCAGCCAAATGTATGAAGAAGCTGGTTTGAAAATGACCACTTTCAATACCGGCGGGGATGAGGTCCCTAATGGAGCCTGGACCCAATCGCCAAGATGCGCTGAACTCCTGAAATCCTTACCTCATTTGAGCGATTACCGGCAATTACAAGGCTATTTTTTGGAAAACATCTTGCCCGTTCTAGAAAAGTACCAGGTGCAAATTTCGGGCTGGGAAGAAATCGTGTTAAATAAAGACAGCAAAGGGAAAGCAGTAGTCAATACATCGTTTGTCGGAAAACGCATTCTACCCTTGGTCTGGGACAATACAGATGACAACATTGATTTGGGCTACCGAATCGCTAATGCGGGGTATCCGGTTGTGCTCTGCAATGTAACCAACCTGTATTTTGACTTAGCCTACTCCATCGATCCTACAGAACCTGGTCTGTACTGGGGAGGCTTCCAGGATGCCATAGACCCTTATGTGATGGCCCCTTTTGACGTTTTTAAAACCGCCCATTTTGATGCATTCGGACGTCTGGGCACCAACGAACAGTCCTTCCCGGGTAAGGAACGGCTACGACCAGAGAACCGCCCCAAAATCCAGGGTTTACAAGCCCAGCTTTGGTCAGAGACTGTGAAAGGCCCCACTATGTTGGAATACTACTTAGCCCCCAAATTGTTTGCTTTCGCGGAAAAAGCATGGTCAAAAGCACCCGCCTGGGAAGAAGAGCACAGCCTCCCAAAACGGAATAAAGCCATCCTGGAAGGCTGGAGCGAATTGGCAAACAGAATCGGGCAGCGGGAATTCCCCAAACTAGACACCTACTTTGGCAGTTGGAATTACCGGATACCGGCACCGGGAGCTATCTTTGAAAATGGACTTTTTTCTGCCAACACCGCTTTCCCTGGACTTATTATCCGGTACACTACCGATGGCTCCGAGCCAGGTCCTGCCTCCACACCCTACTTGGAGCCCGTCTTACTTAATGCTGGAACTATCAAAGTCAGGGCCTTTAATCGGGCTGGACGTGGAAGCAAAAGCTGGACCCTATGATGCGGCAACTACGTTTTTTCTGTCTTAAGTGGTAAATTAACCATCACAATTGATCTAAATCAGCAAATGTCCGCTCATTCTTTATTCCATTGTTGGCTCCTCAGCTATCTTATTGGGTTTTTAAGCTGCCAAAACGCTGCACCTCCTCCGGAATTCTTGGTCGGCACGGCAGTGGCGAACATTACACCACCACTGGGTGCTTGCATTGCCGGGGATGCCAACGGCCGGACCTTTACGGGAGTGCACGATTCCTTATACCTCAAAACAGTGGTCATTTCGGATGGAAAAACCCGAATTGCCCTAATCACTGCTGATTGTATTGGGCTGCTTCATCCAACCTTGCTTGCCATCCGGAAAGGGGTAGCCGCTGCAATTCCTATGACCGACCTGGAACCTAGCCGCTTGGTTATTGCCTCCACCCATACCCATTCAGGTCCAGATGTAGTCGGCCTATGGGGACCCAATCCATGGACCTCCGGTGTGGATACCAGTTACCAAAATGCTTTGGTAAAAAAAGCCGTTGAAACGGTGGTGCAGGCCTTAGCCAACCAACAAAAAGCAACGGCCGTCTGTTCGGAAGGAACTTATGGCGATTCTTGGGTGGTCAATATTTCCGATACCACTTCGATAGATCGAAGCATTGCCCTGCTCCAATTCATCGATCGGAATGGAAATTCAATTGCCAGCCTATTGAACTTTGCCTGTCATCCAACCTTTCTTGATAATGCATCTGACTGGGTATCTGCGGATTATGTGGCTGGTGTATATAAGCAAATGGATGAGCAACTTGGAGGTGTCAATTTGTTTCTTCAGGGAGCCATCGGAGGATGGGTTCAACCGGAATTCGAAGAAAAGACCTTTGCTGCAGCGGAAAAAAGAGGCAGAGAACTGGCTGACACCGGACTGAAATTATTGAAAAACAGTCGACCGCTGGATTCAGCCATTATTCGCTATAAAAGCAAGCTAATTCAGTTGCCCGTCTCTAATCCTGGATTTAAACAATTAGCGGCCCTGGGAGTGCTGGATCGGCCCATCACGGACAGTGTCAGGACTGAAATCGCTTGGTTTTCAATTGGGAACGTTCAATTTGCTACTCATCCTGGGGAAACCACTCCGGTGCATTCACTCGAAACGAAAGCGTTGATGAGACAAAAAGGCCCTAAAATGGTGATTGGATTGGGGATGGATGCCCTAGGATACCTGCTATCACCCAATTTTTTTAACCCTCAACAACCACTTCCACATACCGAATACCTGCTATCCAGGTCGATTGACCCAGCTGCAGGCCCTCTTTTGATGGAACAGCTGAGAGAAATAGCTCGATAAACTACCTATACAGTTCCCAAAAATCAACACCCAACGGTCCACACGCCTATGAACAAAGCAAAAACCTACATCGAGCAACTCCAGCAACTCATCCAAAGAGTACTGGAAACGCAGCTGCCCCAAATTGAGAAAGCAGGAGCACTTATTGCCAGCAGTCTCCTGCGGCAGGGATATTTGTACACGTTTGGAACCGGCCATTCCCACATGATGGCCGAAGAATTATTTTACCGGGCTGGTGGTTTAGCGCGGGTCTATCCCATCTTGGAGGATGCCTTGATGCTTCACAACGGTGCGGTGAAAAGTACCGATATGGAACGATTGGAAGGTTATGCAGAGCTTATTTTAAACCGGTATCCTTGCTGCGAGAACGACTGCCTTTTGATTGCTTCTAATTCTGGCCGGAACCAAGTTATCATTGAAATGGTATTTGCGGCCCATAAAAAAGGTATGAAAGTAATTGCCCTGACCAATCGAACTCACTCCGAATCCCAAGCCTCCCGACATTCCTCCGGGAAAAAATTATACGAGCTCGCGGATGTCGTATTGGATAATCAGGGTTGCGTGGGAGACGCCTCCCTGTTTCTTCCGGAAATTAACCGCTCCATCGGAGCCACCTCAACCAGCCTAGGGGCCCTGCTTTTACAGGCTACCGTCATAGCTGCCGTCGAGCAGTTGTTAGAGCAAAATTATCAACCTGAATTATTTGCCTCCAGCAACTTAGATGGAGGAGATGCAATCAACCAACAACTATTGAGCATTTATCAACCGCTGATTAAACCCTTGTAAAGTAGGTAATGAACAGTTCCCAATTGAAAAAACCGCAGGCAGATCACTCTACCTGCGGTTTTTTTACTTAAACCTTTATTAGTGTTGTTTATTTATCCCAAATACGCTTTTAGTCCTTCCGCTGCGCGGCTGCGCAGCCTGCTCAGGGCCCGATCGCGAACTTGCCGAACCCTTTCTCTGGAAAGTCCATAAAATTCTCCAATTTCATCGAGCGACATCACTGTTTGGCCGTTCAGCCCGAAGTAAGCGGAGAGCACATCCCGTTCACGAGTACCCAAGTGCGACAATCCTTCGGCCACCTCATCCCGGAGGGATTGAGACATAAGCTGATTATCTGGGCTTCCCACTTGTTCGGGTACCATTAGATCCAGCATGGTTGCCTCATTGTCCTCTGCATTTCCGACTGGTGCATCCAGCGAAACGTGGCGGATATTGCTGCGGATCATATTTTCCACCTCCCTGGGGGTTAGGTCAAGAGCCTCTGCCAATTCATCATCGGTAGGTTCCCGTTCGAAGGCCTGCATAAGCTCAATTACTTTGTCATTGACCTTGTTGTAGGAACTAGCTTTGCTGGTTGGAATCCGAACGATACGGCTATTTTCTACGATTGCCTGTAAAATGCATTGGCGAATCCACCAGACTGCGTATGAAATAAATTTGAATCCCTTCGTTTCATCAAAGCGCCGAGCGGCCTTAATCAAACCGACATTGCCTTCATTGATCAAATCGGAGAGCGACAAACCCTGGTTTTGGTACTGCTTAGCAACGGACACCACAAATCGAAGGTTAGACTGGGTGAGTCGCTCCAAGGCTTTTTCATCTCCCTGACGGATACGACGAGCCAGCTCTGCTTCCTCTTCAGGACCTATTAATGGGATTTTACTAATCTCCACCAAGTATTTATCCAGAGCGAGGCTTTCCCGAGCGGTAATTTTGTGAGCAATTTTTAACTGACGCATCTCTGTTCTGTTTTGGGTTTTATTTACTGGTCAAAAGTGTTGCATTTTTTGATTAATCAGGCAGATTTAAACCTTCTGGTAGAGCTAACAAGCCCTCGTGATACGGTAAGGAATTTATTAAAGCCAACCGAATCCGGTCAGGCAACAAATATAGAAGACTTATCCGGTATCCTGATTAAAACAACTCATTCTATAATGCATTTTATTGAAAAAAAGTTTCCTACACTACAAACCATTAACAAATTAGTAAAAATATCCGGTAATTTTGGTCTTTAATACCCTTAACTACGACTTTATTTATGCCCTTGCGCTCCTTGCGGTGGCTTGCTGATCGCTCTCAACATTATTTGAAATGGGTTTTGAATGCACGAATTCGAACCTTTCTTCTCGCCGGGGCCTTGCTGAGTTGGCTTTTTTGTCTCCCTGACCCTTTGTTTGATCAGCCTATTAGCACGGTACTATTGGACCGTGAGGGGAGCTTATTAACCGCAAAAATAGCCTCCGATGAGCAGTGGCGATTCCCAATGGCGGACTCACTTCCCTCCAAATACGTGGAAGCTGTGCTCCTTTTTGAGGATAAACACTTTTATTACCACCCTGGAGTCAACCCAGTCAGCCTTTTTCGGGCGGCTTACACCAACCTACGGGCAGGAAGGATTGTCAACGGGGGCAGCACCCTTAGCATGCAGGTCATTCGATTGGCACGCAATCATCCACCCCGCAATTTTTGGCAAAAAATAATTGAAGTTTGGATGGCTACCCGATTGGAATTGACCTACCGAAAAAAGACCATTTTGAGGTACTATGCCTCCTTTGCACCCTTTGGCGGAAACGTGGTAGGCATAGAAGCAGCGTCTTGGCGTTTTTTTGGGAAAAAGCCGGCTTCCCTCTCTTGGGCGGAGGCCGCTTTACTAGCGGTGCTGCCCAACAGCCCCGGATTACTACATCCCGGTAAAGGCAGAGAACAACTGTTGCAAAAGCGAAATCGATTGCTCGGCAAACTGTTGAATAAAGGGGTCTTGACCGATCTTGAATTTGAATTGGCCACAGAGGAACCGCTACCAGAAAAGCCCTTAGCCCTCCCACAGTGGGCACCGCACCTGTCTGACTTTCTTCAAAAGAGTCACCTGTCCGCGTCATCGGATGCAGCGGTTCACCACACGACCCTATCCAGCGAGCTCCAACTTCCTCTGATCGAACTGCTCCGCCGACGGCATGCGCTTTACCGAGGCAATGAAGTACACAATATCGCAGCAATTATAATGGAGGTAGCCACCGGAGAGGTCCTAGCCTATGTTGGCAACGCACCGGATGCAGGTCCTGAGCATGGAGCCTCGGTAGATATGGTTCGTGCACCCAGAAGTACGGGAAGTATTCTCAAGCCTTATTTGTATGCCTGGAGTTTACAGAGCGGAGATATCCTGCCCAATTCCTTGCTGGAAGATATCCCTACCCAATTTGGACAATACAAACCGGAAAACTACCGAGAGACCTATGATGGCGTGGTGAGCGCCCGAATGGCGCTGATTCGCTCTTTAAACATTCCGTTTGTCAACCTACTCCGCCAGCACGGGCTGGATAAATTTCATTACGAGCTCAAGCAGTTGGGCTTAACGACCTTTAAACGACCTGCTAGCCATTATGGATTATCCTTGATTTTAGGGGGCGGGGAGGCTAGCCTGCTGGAAGTCACCAACAGTTATGCCTGCATGGCCCGAAGGCTGGCCGCTTTTTACGATCGCAACGGCTTGGTGAGCCAACAAGATTTCAGGCCACCCCGTTTCTTACTTTCCAGGAAGCCGCCTAAAAAAACAGAAGTTGAGCAGTGGATACCAAGCGATCACCTACTTTCTCCAGGTGCAATATGGCATAGTTTTTTGGCGATGGAAGAGGTGGAACGGCCCAACAGCGCCGGAGAATGGGAACTTTTTCGCTCCAACCAGCGCATTGCTTGGAAAACAGGCACCAGTTTTGGGTTTCGGGATGCCTGGGCAGTGGGCGTCAACGCCCGCTATGCCGTTGGGATCTGGGTAGGGAATGCCGACGGTGAAGGACGACCAGGCCTGATCGGCATTGAAATGGCCGCTCCGGTTCTTTTTGAAGTATTTAGGCTTCTACCTGGCGGAGATGATTGGTTTGCCCCCCCTTACGACAACATGATTCCCTTGGCTGTTTGCAAACAAAGCGGTTACCGGGCAGGACCTGACTGCGAAGCAGATACCCTTTGGAGTCCTATCAACGGACGGCACACAACAGTCTGTTCATTCCACCAGCTGTTGCACCTAGATCCGAGTAGGCAATTTCAAGTCAACAGTAGCTGCTGTCCTCCCGAACAAATGATTCACCAGCCGTGGTTGGTCCTGGATGCTGGACAAGAATATTATTACCGAGGCAAAAACCCTAACTATGTACCTCCTCCACCTTACCTGCCCGGTTGTGCCGTAACGGATCAAACAGATCAGCGATCACCGCTCCGACTCCTATACCCAAGAAAAAATGCACAACTGTTTATACCGGTGGAAGTAGATGGCCAGTTAAGCAGTGTGATCTTCAAGGCGGCCCACCGGGAGCCTGAAACGACCCTGCATTGGCACTTGGACGACCAGTACGTGGGGTCTACTCAAACCTTTCATCAAATCGCACTTCAACCCGGGGTTGGGAAACACCGAATTGCGGTGGTGGACCAGTCAGGAAACCGGATTGATCGGACGTTTGAAGTGATTGGAAAAGGCCATTGAGATATTAATAAAAAGTAAAAAATGTCCGAGATCGAGGGAAGAAAAGCGCCCAGCCACTTATATATACCCTTTTTTTTCTATTTATTTAGGGTAAAAAGAGTCAAATATGCAAACCAATTTTAACAATTTAGCCTTTTTTTATTTTCACAATTAATTGATTATTATTATTTTAAATAAAAAACAAAGCATTTTTAATGTTAATTTTCCTTTCTCTTTTCACCCCAAAGTTGTCTGCCCTGCCGCTTAGCCCCTGTTTCATCTTTGCAGCACAAAGCCGTTTATCGACTTTTAGATGTAGATTTGGAAAGGGCGCGCCGGGTAAATGAATCCGGCGCGTCTCCAAGACTCAAGGCACCTTCCGTACTTTAAAGATTGTAGAGATAATAGGGCCCTTATGCTTGACAAACGAGTCAGGCGGAGGGCCTTTTTTAATGGTTAATAGTTAATGGGGGTTGTTAGTGGGGGTTTGTTCTTGACCTTTTTGAGCGGGCATTCTGTTACTTTTTACTTTGCTTTCTCTTATGAATTGGATCCTGTTTCTGTTTAGTATTTCGCCTCGGTTGATTGAAAGTGGCAAAAGAGATCAAACCGGATCAATTAGAGGTTAAAGGTATGCGTATTTATAAATTTTATTAAATTGTTTTACAATGCTTTAGATAAAAAATTAGAATCTTTTTATCTAAAATAAGACCTAAATAACTCTGCATTTTTGTCTGAAAATACCGGATCACCGTGTTTCATCTTTGCAGCATAAAGCCGTTTATCGACTTTTAGATGTAGATTTGGAAAGGGCGCGCCGGGTAAACGAACACGGCGCGTCCCCAAACTGAAACAGGCGGAATTTCCTACTCAAACAAAGAAGTACACATACAAGGCGGTCCTCGCTTGACAATCGTGTCGGGCGGGGATTGCTCCTTTTTAAGGCCCATTTTTCCTGAAAATTTTCCATTCACCTTTGCTTCCCGTACAACATGATGATTTTCAGAACCACAACTTTCAGTCTTTTTTCTTTTTTGCTCTTTGCTTCCCTACCACTCCAAGGTCAAATGGGATCCATCAAGGTGGTAAAAGCGAATGATCAGATCACACTGGGCTATTCCAGTCAATCGGGCGTGCAATTGATCTATGTCGATGGCCTACCGTTCAAGGATTTAAATAAAAATGGAGCGCTCGATCTTTACGAGGATTGGAGAGCCAACGTGGACGACCGTGCTAAGGACCTCGCTGCCCGACTTTCCATCGCCGAAATAGCTGGCTTAATGCTGTATTCCAAGCACCAATCTATTCCCGCTGCCGAACAGGGCTATTTTTCTGGCACCTACCAAGGAAAACCGTTCAGCCAAAGCGGGGCGGCTCCGTCGGACCTGACTGATCAGCAGCTGGAGTTCCTAAACAAAGACCATCTTCGGCATATTCTGATGACCTCGGTCAAGAGCCCTTCCATAGCGGCAACCTGGAATAATAACGTTCAAGAAATCGCAGAAAGCATCGGATTTGGTATCCCGGCTAATAATAGCTCCGACCCGCGCCATGGTGCCAACAAGGACGCAGAATACAACGCTGGTTCAGGAGGAACCATCTCCCAATGGCCAGAACAACTCGGACTGGCCGCTACGTTCGACCCCTCTATTACCCGCCAATTTGCCGCTATCGCAGCCAAGGAATACCGAGCTTTGGGCATCACCACCGCCCTTTCCCCCCAAATTGACCTTGCCACTGAACCCCGCTGGAACCGTTTCATCGGTACCTTCGGAGAAGACCCTTCGCTGGCGATCGACCTGGCAAAAGCCTACGTGGATGGATTTCAAACTCCCGAAAAAGCCCTTCCCGCCTACAATGGTTGGGGCAATGGAAGTGTTAACGCCATGGTCAAACACTGGCCAGGCGGAGGCCCCGAAGAGGGAGGCCGAGATGGCCACTTCGCCTATGGAAAATTTGCAGTGTACCCTGGACGCAACTTCAATACCCACCTGAGACCTTTCACCGAAGGTGCCTTCCAGCTGGATGGCTCAACGAAATCAGCCTCCGCTGTCATGCCTTATTACACGATCTCTTACAACCAAGATAAAAAATACGGCGAAAATGTCGGAAACGGCTTTAGCAAATACATCATCCAAGACCTACTCCGCAATACATACCATTACGAAGGAGTAGTGTGCACGGACTGGCTGATCACCGGTGACGAGGGCCCAAAACCAGATGTATTCATGGGCAAACCATGGGGGGTCGAACAATTAACCCTGGCCGAACGCCACCTTAAAGCCATCGAAGCCGGGATGGACCAATTCGGCGGTAATAATGCAGCGGGCCCCATCCTGGAAGCCTATGAAATGGGTGTCCAAAAATACGGCGCCTCCGCCATGCGGGCACGCTTTGAACGCTCCGCTCAACGCCTGCTCCTCAACCTGTTCCGAACTGGCTTGTTCGAAAACCCCTATCTCGACCCTGCCCTGTCCAATCAGACCGTCGGCCAAGGAGATTGGGTGAAAGCTGGTTACGAAGCGCAACTAAAATCAATCGTCCTTCTCAAAAATGAGGCCCAAACTTTACCCCTCGCTAAAGGTAAAAAGGTGTATATCCCTCAACGCACTACCCCAGCCGGATTCAATTTCTTCGGAATGCCCACGCCCGAAAAAACAGAATACCCTGTCAACCTGGACATCGTCCGAAAATACTTCGAGGTAACGGAAGACCCCGCCGCCGCCGATTTTGCATTGGTCTTCATCAAAAGCCCAATCAGCAATGGGTACAGCCGAGCCGACCGGGAAGCCGGAGGAAATGGTTACCTGCCCATCAGCCTCCAACTAAAAGACTACATTGCCAAGGACGCCCGGGCCAAGAGTATCGCGGCCGGAGATCCCGTCATTGACCCAACCATCAATAATCGGAGTTACAGAGGTAAAAAGGCGGTTTCTAACTCGTATCCAGACCTATCCACCATCCTGAACACCAAAAAAGCAATGAAAAACAAACCCGTAGTAGTAGCCGTCAGCATCAGCAACCCTATGGTCTTTGGCGAATTCGAACCGGAAGTCCAAGCCATTTTGGGAGAATTTGGGGTCTCCACCGCTGCGTTATTGGATATTATTTCTGGGACCGTCAGCCCTTCCGGACTGCTCCCCCTTCAAATGCCCAAAGATATGGCTACTGTCGAACGACAAAAAGAAGATGTCCCACATGATATGATCCCGTATAAAGACCGGCAAGGAAATACCTACGATTTCGGCTTCGGACTCAATTGGAAAGGGCCCATAAAGGATAAAAGAACGAAAAAATACGCTGTAAAAAAGAAATAATACCACTCGAACAGGGCAAATGGGCGGTCCACAGCCTGAATGCTGTGGCGGTTGACACCATTTGCCCTTTCTATTCCACCATCAATCAACTGGAAATTGGACCTGCCTTTCTGCAGGCTGCAGTACCGCGCTTGCTATCCACCTTTATAATCGCTAAACAGCTCTATCTTGAGACTAAGTATTCTATTTTTCATAGGAATCCTACCCTTCTGCGCCTCCTGCACTGGGCAACAAACAAAGCAACTAAGCCCTGCTGTGCCCTCTGCAGAACAGAACCAGACGGATACCACCCACTCCAAACTGAGTGGTAACATCATGGCAATCTACCAAGACAGGCAAAACAGGTACTGGTTTGGCAGTTGGAAGGATGGTTTGTACCAATACGATGGAAACACCATCACCCATTTTACTGAAATGGATGGCCTGTCTAGCAATCGAGTCGAAGAAGTACAAGAAGATAAGCTGGGTAACCTATTTGTCAATACCAGTAAAGGTGTGTGCCGATATGATGGCAAACGATTCGTTCAACTAACCCCAATACCAGGCGATTGGAGCTTGAGTCCAGATGACCTATGGTTTAAAAACACAGAAACTAGATACGTTTATCGCTACGATGGTAAGCGGCTTTACAGCCTGGATGTACCCAAAACTGCCCTTGGCGAAGAGGTTGTCTCCAAATGCCCACATTGCCCAGATCCCTACCATATTTACTGCCATTATAAAGATAAAAAAGGAAATATCTGGTTTGGAACAGCAGTCTTGGGAGCATTTCGATACAATGGAAAGTCGTTTGACTGGATTTCTGAACTCGACGTAACAGAATTACACAACGGCCCCTCCAACGGCGTCCGTTCCATCGCTGAAGACGCTATGGGGCGATTCTGGTTCAATACTAGCTATGTTTATGAAGTATTTGATGGTATAGAGGCAGGGAGATTCCATTTTTACGACCGACAAACCAGCATTGGCAGCTTGGATGGATGGCAAGACGGCGATCTGAACGAGTATTTATCTATTGTAGCAGATAATGATCAGAACCTCTGGATTGCAACCTACTCGGAGGGGGTTTGGAAATACGATGGGAATAAAATTCAGCATTTTCCGGTTCAAGTTCGGGGCAAGAATATTCACTTATTCTGCCTTTACAAGGACCAACAAGGCAGCATCTGGCTTGGCACCCAAGAGGAAGGGGTTTGGAAATTGGATGAAGGAAGGTTTAGACGGTTTGAGGGTTGAGGGGAAATACTGCTTGCGATTCAGCTCTCACCTTATTTGGAAAAAACGTACAAGAATTTGACTTCCAATTTATTAATTAATATCCAAGATATTTTTCCGAAAAAAGAAAGCAACATATAGTTGTCGCCTTGCGAAGCGCTCTTTTGTCTGAGAAAACACCCATTATATTCTGGGGTTCCATTTCTTATCCAAAAAACAGAAAAATAGCTTCGGCAAAAGGGACAAGGCCCCTTCCCAAATGTAAAAAAAGGTCAATTCACAACAAGAATCTCAAACACAACATATTGAAATTCAATTTATTGAAAATTTTACTGTTTAAAAAACAGCTATTTTTCAATGTTGAAATGCATAAAAAACTGTCCTTTTTTGGGCCTGTTTTTCCCCTGATCTTTGTATCACAAAAGCGCACAACGACTTTTAGATGTAGATGGGAGTGGTGCGCCGGATAAACGAATTCGGCGCACTACCATAAACCACCAGCGCTAGTAGAATTTCGACTTTTCATGAAGCAATAAATACGCGATCCCCGCCTGACAAACGAGCCAGGCGGGGATTTTTTTTAATTACTGCTTATCCAACTCCACCAACCGCAAGAGAGCCTGTTCATTGTCCTCAATTTCCTCCAGCAAGGGTAAGCTGCCGTATTTTTCTTTTAAATGGAGGAGTTCTTGAATAGACTTAACCTTTCCCTCAAAAGTGCCCTGCAAGGAGGCCTTGCCCCAATTGGGATTCTTTTGAAGATCTTCCATAAACCGTTGCCGCTCTTCCACTGCTTTTTGAAGCTGACCTTGGAAAAACTCCGCGTTACCCCCATTCACTTTCTCGACTAATGAGTGGTACTCCTTTTTTAAATTGGATAATTGGTCTCGGTATTGGGCCAGTTTTCGCTGGGAGATAATGTCTTTCGATTGCTGCTGATCCAGCTGTTCTATCTCAACTTGTAGCTGGAATATACCTAGTAGTAACTGAATCAAAGGGGATGGTTCAGGCAACTGACTTAATTGTTGGACAAGCTGTTGAAAAGTAGAGGAACTCATACGATGCATTGGGTTGGTTCTTAAATGTGAGTACATAAAATCCCTTCAACACATTCAGCACCTCCCAGAGTTCCAACTTCCGTTCTTTTTTGGAAAATGGCAGATACCTATTTCGGGTTTTCAGCATTCCTAAGGTATTTTTTCACCCAGGAAATCCCCTCTGATTTAATGGCTGCAACCGGTTGGGCGGTATAAATCCCCTTTTTTCCCGAAAAAAGAAAAGCCAACAGTGCAGCAATGCCCAACCAAGGCCCCGCTGCAGGCCCCAATAATTCCATCCCCATTACGGTACAAGCAATCGGGGTATTGGAGGCTCCGGCAAATACGGCTACAAACCCAAGTCCTGCCAGAAAGGCGGTTGGCAAGGGAATCCAGGCCGATAAAGCACTACCCAGAGTAGCTCCGATAAAAAATAAGGGCGTGACCTCTCCCCCCTTAAATCCAAAGCCCAACGTAAGTGCCGTCAATGCGAGCTTAATCAAAAAAACCTGCCCCTCCATTGGCTGTTCAAAAGCCGCTAGTATAGTCGGAATACCCAGGCCAGAATACGTCGACCAAGGGAATAATTGGAACAATAGCAATAGTAATACACCTCCAACCAAAGGACGATAAGGCGGAAAATGGATTCTGGCCGTTGAAAAAGCGGTGGTCCAATGACTAGCATACGAAAAGAGCCGTGCAGCAAATCCAAACAGCAATCCGGAAGCAGCCACCCAAAAAACCGTTTGCAGGGTCCACAAGGGCAAAGGACCAATCGAATAGTGACTGTGGTGAACTGGAAACAGCAGGCATACCTGATCGGCCAATAAAGCTGCTGCTAGAACTGGCAAGAACGCTTTTAACCCAAAACGGCCCGCAGGAAGGACTTCCACCGCAAAGATAGCCCCGGCAAAAGGGGTTCCAAAGACAGCCGAAAAACCAGCGCTGATTCCCATCAGTAACAACAACTTCCGGTCGTCCCCATCCAGCCGAACCCAACGGCCTAACTGATCAGACAGAGAGGCTCCCAGCTGAACGGCGGTACCCTCTCTGCCAGCAGAACCGCCCACCAAATGGGTAGCCAAGGTACTCAACAAAATAAAAGGCGCCATGCGCGCAGGAATTCGTTGTTTCGGCTGGTGGTATTCCTCCAATAGCAGGTTATTGCCTTTTACTGCATCCCCTGCCCAATAATGGTACGCCCATCCAATCGAAAAACCCACCAAAGGAAGCCCATACAGTAGCCAAGGATGGGCTAAGCGGGTATGGGTGACCTCATCCAGCCCTAACAAAAACAAGGCAGAAGAAACCCCTGCCAATACCGCAGTGAGAACGGCCCAGCCCAGCCAACGAATGGCCATCATTAGCAGCTTGTTCATCCTATCTTTTGTCCAAAGTCGTCAAAGGTAGCTGAAGAGGATAATATCCAGGCTATTTCTGTACCCGGTTTACAAGATCAATTCCACAAAATTGGCATCCTCATCACTACCGGCAGGCTGAAAGTTTTTTCGAATAAACAACCGGCGCATGTTACCATTGCTTTTGAGATAAGAAGCGGTGATGGCCCGATAGCCTTGTTCCCGGGCGATTTCAATAATAAAATCAGTCAACAATCCGCCGAGACCTTGTCCATGCCACTGATCTGCCACTAAAATCGCATATTCGGCGGTATCCCGCCATCCATCCCCGACAATTCGTACTACCCCAATGATTTTGGTGCGTCCATCCTGCTTTATTTCTGCCACAAGGGCCATCTCCCGGTCGTAGTCTATATTGGTCATCCGCGATAAAAACTGGTGGTTAATGCCCGGTGCTGCCCCAAAAAAGCGGAAGTATAGGCTGTCGCGAGAGGTCTCCCGCACCATTTCGGCCTCCATTACCTCATCTTCTGGACGGATGGGGCGCAGCAACACCTGCTGGCCATTGCGGAGCTGCACTTCTCGCATCCATTGACTAGGATAAGGCAAGATACAAAGATGCGCGCAACGGTCGCGCTGAAGTGAGGGGCGCCGCTCCAAGGTAATCGCGGCATCCAATGCTACCCCACCCTGTGCGTTCATGGCAAATGGGTTAATGTCCACTTCTCGTATATCTGGACAATCCATCAGCAGATAGGCAAAGCGGCAAAGTACTTCTTCCAGTTGTTCTACCGGTGCCGGGGGCAGGTTGCGGAAGCCCCGGAGCAATTTGTACACCTGAGCACCTTGCACCAGGTGCCGAGCCAGAGCCCTGTTTAAGGGTGGCAAACCGATGGTTCGATCCCTCCAAATTTCGGCCGCCGTACCGCCCATACCGAAGACAATCACGGGGCCAAAAGTGGGATCCTTGACCGATCCGATGAGTACCTCCTGCTCGACCTTCATCATATTGTCGATCAAAACTCCGGTGAGTCGGGCATCCGGGCGCTGGCGTTTTACCGTTTCCATCAACAAGGGGTATTGTTGCCGGAGTTGTTTTTCGTCCAGGATATTGAGGACGACACCTCCTACATCCGATTTATGCCAGATATCAGGAGATTCAATTTTAAGGACCACTGGAAAGCCAATTTCCAAGGCATGCTGAACGGCTTCGTCTTCCGAGCTTGCAAACCGGCTCGCATTTACCGGGATGCCATAGCAAGACAGCAATTGTTTGCTTTGGAATTCATTTAAGTTGGTGATACCTTTTTGCTGGGCTTCTGCGATTATAGCCCGGGCATCCTCCCTTCGGATTCCTGGAAATTCAATGGGTAAATCCTCCGGTGTTTCGTAGAGCATCTCCAGGTTTTGGCGGTAGCTGGCCATCCGGATAAACAAGTCCACTGCGCGCTCGGGGAATGGAAACCAAGGAATTTTTCCGGTTTCCAGCACTTCGCGGCCGGCCTTCACAGAGTTCATTCCCATCCAGGAGGCATAAACAGGCTTGGTACGCACCAACTTTGACTCTGCGACGACCATTTGAGCCACCTGAGCAGGATCGGTCACACTCTGTGCCGTTAGAACTACCAGCACGGCATCGACTCCGGGATCATACAAACAACCCCGAAGTGCGGTTCGAAACTCTTCGACTCCTGCATCGGCCAGTACATCTACAGGATTGTGGATGCTGGCTGTGGGCGATAGCTTGGAACGGAGCTCTTCCAGTGTTTCGGGGCTCAACTTTGCCATTTGTCCACCGCCCCGAATCAATGCATCAGTAGCCAGGATGGCTGGACCGCCCGCATTGGTAACAATCGCCAGTCGATTGCCTGTTGGAAGTGGCTGGGAAGCCAGTGCCTGGGTGCAGTCGAAGAGTTGCTGGACACTTTGTACCCTGATTACGCCGGCCCGTTTAAAGGCTGCGTCATAGGCTGCATCATTTCCGGCGAGGGAACCTGTATGGGACATCACCGCCCGAGCCCCTTCCAGGCTATCTCCTGGTTTGAGGATTACAATCGGTTTGGAACGAGCGAAAGAGCGGGCGGCGCTCATAAACCGGCGGGCATCCTTCAACCGCTCCATGTACACTAGAATACAGGCGGTACGGGAGTCTGAAGCAAAATAATCAATCAATTCTTCGAAGCCAATATCGGCCATCGAGCCCACGGAAGCGAAATAGCTAAAGCCGACCTGTTTACTGGCCGCCCAATCCAGGATGGCGGAGCCAATTGCTCCACTTTGGGAAATAAACGCTACCCGTCCTGCCGGGGGCAGGGCAGGCGAAAAGGTAGCATTCAACGAAAGCCAAGGGGTAAGAAGTCCCATACAATTCGGTCCAATAATCCGCACTTGATGCTCCTTGGCAGCATGCCGCAGGTCGCGGAACCGCTGCTCCCCTTCCGGTCCTGCCTCCTTAAAACCGGTCGATAGAATCAAGGCGCAGCGGATACTCTTCGCTCCAAAGTCTGCAATCAGGCCCACCACTGTATCGGCTGGGGTAGCCACAATCGCCAGGTCAGGCACCAAAGGAAGTTTACTGGTGTTTTTATAGCATTGGAGCCCGTTGACCTTTGAGTACCGAGGATTAACGGGAAAAACCTGCCCCCCGAAGGAGGCCAAGTTGTGGATGACCGCCTGACCTACCTTGCCAGGCTTATCGGTAGCACCAT
>Ga0315900_10005045_pt1 | contig 18296 bp, 20 predicted proteins | sample LakEriMetagenome_FD_203521 | JGI IMG/M metagenome (GOLD analysis project Ga0315900, IMG submission 203521) | Freshwater fungal communities from buoy surface, Lake Erie, Ohio, United States - Buoy 12 MA114 | ecosystem: Environmental > Aquatic > Freshwater > Lake > Lake biofilm | place: USA: Lake... | reverse complement strand
ACAAGAGGGGCTTTTTAGTTGGGGCTTTTTTATCTGCGTGGCTGAATCTTATAGCCAGTGCTTTATTGTCTGGATTGTGTGTCGGGTGTTTTATTTTTTTTTTGAAACATTGGAATTTTTTTGAAAACAATTTTTTCAGGGTGGGGCAGACACACTCTCTTATAAGTTTTGCTTTGAGCGTTGCCTTGTGCGACTTGCAAGAGTTTGTGACTGTTGTGTTGGTTATTCTTTTCTTTTTAATGAAATTGTAACATTATCATCGTGTAATACCGTAATGTAATTAGGGGCTAAACTTTCACAGAATTTTCTGAATGAAGAACAACCGAAATTCCTATGGTCAAAGGTCGGGTCTATTCTTCGGAGTGCTTCCGAGAACCGAGAAAGAAGTGCAAGTCCCGTGTTTATATCCACTACCATATTGAATGCAGCGTCAATTTCGTTTAGGTTAATAGATTTTACACCGGATTTTTTCAATGAGCCAATGAGGTTTAAGTCAATTTTACCGACAACCTTTATTCCTGGAAGTTTTGGAGCATCAACTTTTATATGCTCACTTTTAGATGTTTCGTCTGATGTCTTTTTCTCCTCTTTAATTTCTTGCGGTTTCAAGATTTCGGTATAGGTAAAACTCTCACAAGATTTTACAAATGCTTCTGGTGTATGCCCTTTACCAATACCCATAACGAACAAACCTTGCTCTCTGATTCTGTGTGCAAGTCCAGTGTAATCACTGTCGCTTGAAACAATACAAAAGCCATCTACTAACTCTGAATGAAGAATATCCATTGCATCAATAATCAATGCAGTGTCGGTGGAATTTTTGCCGTATGCGTATGCAAATTTTTGCATTGGTCGAATAGCGTGTTTGTTTAACTGCTCTTTCCATTTACCCATTCGGTTTTCTGTCCAGTCAGCATAAATTCGTTTTATTGTAACACGACCATTTTTCCCTGCCTCTGCAAGAATTTGTTCTATCAATGCACTTTCAGCATTGTCGCCATCTATTAAGACAGCAATTTTGTTACTGCCGTTCATAGATTTTGGTTTAAATGGTTTGTAATGAAATCGACAATTTGTTCGGGACTTGAAAAATGCTCTACATTAATAACTAGGTGATAATTCTTTGGCATTGTATAGTCAACGCCATATGCGTTTAGAAACTGATTTTTAAAAAAATCATTTCGCTGACTTATAGTTTCAAATGTTTCATTGTCTCGGTTTGCAGCTTTTAATCGTGCAATGGCGATTTCCTCCGATACTTTCAAGAAAATGTGAAAAGCATTTTTCACAAACTTGAAGCCAAGCCGATAATCTATGATTAAGTTCTCCGCATTATTACAATCAGTTGAAAACTCTAAATCAATTTTTCTATCCATTTCAGGATTTGATAAACATTGCTCCTGAAACTCTGTAATAGTCATTCCATTGGTTTCAGCAAATTGTCTTGTCTTGTTGCCGATAGAAATGAAATGGTATTGAAGTTTAGTAGCCAAAAGTTTGCCCACTGTCGTTTTGCCTGAACCAACACAACCTGACAATGTTATTTTTGCAGGAAAAGATTTTTTGTTTTTCCAGTCGTATATGCCTCCTCTTTCAATGAATTTATCAAAATCGTAATTCACTTGTTGTATAGCGATTCTTGCACCGACTTCAATAATTGCTTTGCTGTAATTGTGTTTACTCTTTGCATTGTCGTAAAACCTGCCCGCAGGGTCAACCATAGCATAAGAACCTTTCATATCGTTGTTAGTTTCGGGAATAATGTTTGTAATCGTCTCCAAATTTTTATGAGTGTCAACAAAGTGGTAAAACTGTTGTAGCGTTACTTGAAGCGAATCAATTTTGTTGTCGTTCTGTCCTTGTATCGGTAATGCTTGAAGAATTTTCCAACGCTTTGGCTTTGCGTATTCAATAATTTCGGAAAGATTCTCCGTGAAGTTTTTGTTTGTCACAACTGTATTAATTTTTAGCCCGTAACTGAAACTTTTGATTCTATTCATCAAATCCTTGTAGTAATCAATAGTCAAAGGTGTTTTGCCTGAAATAGCACGCCCGATTTCAATGTTTGTTTCAGGGTTTAAACTGTCAATGCTCACGGTAATCCAGTCAAGATGAGATTTGTTGGCTAACAAAAATTCATCTGTTAGCTTGCTTCCGTTTGTAACAATCATTGTCGTCATTCCTGCATTCTTAGCTGTTCTAATAAGTTCGGGCAACCAAGGGCATAATGTCGGCTCGCCACCTGCAAATGTGATTTTCTCAAACCCGATTTCGGCAAGTTGCAGAACAACCTCAATTGCTTGTTCTTTTCGAAGATGTCCTTTGGGTAAAATGCTGTGCTTGACATCTTGGAAAGTAGCGAAACAAAATTTGCATCGCATATTGCACGGCTCCCATAAATGAAAATTTACTGATGGTATCATTTGCTTTGTTTTTTTGGTTTATGAGGCAAATGTCCAATGCAGAAATAGCCCTATCTAATAGGGAGAAATGAAAAGCGTAGTAAAGTAATGAAAGAGGATTTTTGAGTAATGAAAGCGGTTTATCGTAGCAGTTCCCTTATAGGTTTTTGGTAATTCTCAGAAACAGGAATTTGCTTTAATTCTATTTTTTCTAATTCATTCATTACCTCTACACTTATTGTATGATTATTATTGTAGCCCTTGTGATTGCTAATGTTTAGCCGAAATGATTTATGAGTTTGAACAAAAAGATTTGCATCAAATCCTAATTCTGCCATTTTGGAGAATGAAAAATCGGTTAATGTTTCTGGCTTACGGTCGGTAAAATAAATTCGCTTATTGTTTGAAGCCCCACTGTTTCCTGTTTCACTTTCCAAATATACAATAGTGTCAACTGCGATTTTGATTTTACGAATATCTTTGAAATTAAGATGAACGAATGCTGCTTTTAATGATTCATTTACTTCTTTCAAAAACCTTGTTGCTGTTTTGATAAAATCCTTTTCAGTAAAAGGTTTTGTGATATGTTCTACAGGAAAGTCAAACTCTCTTTGCAAAGATTCAATGTCTTTCAAGTTTTTGGCGTTATGACAGCTTACAAACATCACTGGCAATTTTAGTTTGTAAGCAACATCAAGTCCAGTCATGCTATCGTTTCCCAAGTCAATATCAAGTAACAAAGCATCAGGTTTTTCATTGTTAACCTTTTCAATGAAATCAGTTGAATTTGTTGACCAAACAATGACTTTCGCCAAACTATTTTCCTCCAAATTCATTTTTCGGTCTTTAAGTTGGTCTTTGTTATCCTCTAATATTGCGACTTTTAATTTGTTCATTTCAGAAACGAATAATCAATGTTGAATGATACTCTTGCTCGTTGCAACTTCTTTTTATTTCGTATTTTCCGTAGAGCAGCAAATCTAATCGTTTTTCCATATTCTTTAACCCGAGTCCTCCATTTTTACTTTCTGTTGGCTTTGTGTTAAGTCGGTTTACTACCGTCATTTCAAACGAATAGTCGGAAAGTATCAGAACAATTTTTAAAAAGTCAGGATGTGTTTTGTCTCCGTGTTTGTATGCATTTTCAACTAAATAAGCTGAAATGAGGTGAGGAATACATTGAGTATTGTAATACTTGGATGTTTTGCTTACTTTTGAATCGTCAATACTTGTGGAGATAATGTCTGAGTAAAGAAGTTGGTTAAGCTGAATGTATTTTTTAATAAAACTATTTTCTTCTTCAACGGTAACTAGATGAGTGTTGCCTTTGTAAAGTATGTAGTTCAATGATTCGGCTAATGATTCCGTTCCCCTATGAAGGTTTTTTGCAATAGCGTTTAATGTCGTCACAACATTGCCAAGCGTATGCGGTTGAAGTTGGAATTTTAAATGCTCTGCTTCAAGCATTGCATTGTCAGCAATTAGCTTTGAGTTTTCCAGATGCAGTTTGTTGTTCTGATTAGTCAGGTCAGCATTTTGCTTATCAAGTTTTTGATTGAACTTGTTTGCCTTGTTGAGTTTTATGGCAAGCCAAATAACTGCTATAATTAAAGCAAGGACGAAAAGAACTATCTCATTGTTATCGTTCATATTGTTTAAAAATGATTTCTAAAAGTAAAGAATAAAATTGAGCGTATGCAAAAAAGCGGCTCTTTGGGTTTTGCTATTGGTTGGCTTTTGAGTTGCAGCAAAGCCCAATTGTGCCGCTTGTGCTGATGCCATAAAATTGTTTTCAAAAAATGCGGGTTGTTAAAAAAAATAAAACACGAAGCGTTGAGCTGTCGTGTCGGAAAAAAGTCCGCTGTTAAGTTAATATGTCGTCCTGATGTTTCAGTAATATTCTGTCAGTTTAATGGTTGTTGTGTCGGTCTTTACGCTTGCCTATAACATCAGACTGTAAAAAAACCATTTACAATCCTCAGTTTATAACAGGTCATAAAAATAAGCGTTTTTCTTTTTTATCAAGCATGATTTTGGACTTCAATTATGATTGAATACATACAGGCCAACAACAGAAAACGGCTGGGGTTTTATTGTCTCGAGGAAGTTATTGAGGCCGAACATTCCGGATGATTTATTTAAATAAAAAGGAATGGCTCTTGAACCGGCTTCGGCCAACAAAGAGTAGAATGAAAAAGCCCCTTACAAGAGGGGCTTTTTAGTTGGGGCTTTTTTATCTGCATGGCTGAATGTTAGCTGCTGGGCTTCTATCGTTCGTCATTGTCTCCTAAGTTTAATCTGTGTCTAATATTTTCTGCTAAGATAATAATGAAAGCAATTATTATCGTTTTGAGAAAATATGAAAGTTTTGGAAATAAAAAGTCAGATCCGTTGTAAAGTCGTAAGAAAACAATTGTCAAAACATACCAAACACAAGCGGAAAATCCTGCCAAAAGAATAGCGGCAATCGGAATTGTAATGATTTCTATTTTTTTGTTTTCCTTATTCATTTTACAGAAGCCTTTTAGTCAATGTAGATTTGTTTAAATGTCTCAAATATCGGATGAAGCTGTTTTAAGTAATTGCTTTTCAAAATTTGTAATGTTAGGTTTTCAATAGATACAACTCTTGTTTGTTGAACAAATTCAGGCAATAATATTTGTCTGATTAAATCTTCTGTACCTCGTAATTCTTGATTTGCCTCTGGGAACATAAACACAATTGTCGTCAAATCGTCTATGTATGATAGATTACGAATAATTTGGTAGTTTTCAAAAACGAAATCTTCATTTAAAAACTCTGGTCGTAATAACTTTTCAAGTTTTGATCGGTAGATGTTATTGTATTTATTTATGTGGTTTTCGTCCGCTACTGCTCGGCCAAATTCTTTCTCTGTATATTTTATTTCAAACAATACTTTATTTCCATTTTTCTGTTGAACATAAAAGTCAAAATTGGTCGTTTCTTTTGTATCTATAATTTTTTCAAACTCACAGCTAATAAAGGAATTGTTGATTATAAATTCTTCGTCAAGTTGTGAAGCAAATACACCTGAAGATTTGTCGTCTTTGGTAGAAAATAGTTTGTCAAGATTTTCTTTTGAGGTTCTAAAGGTTGGGGCAACTTCAATAATGCGATGAAGCACAAAAGTCAAATACCTTTTGTCGTAATGGAAAAGTGGGAAAAACAGATTAAAACATAAAGCCTGCGAGGAGTTTAAATGATGAAAATATTGATGAAGTTTTATACTTGTTCCTTTGTAATAATTCCAAAAGTCGTCACGAATAACAGCAATAATATTTTTTTCTTTTTCTTCCAATGGTAAAATATGGTCGTAAGGGAAATCACGCCAATGTCCTTGAACATTTGTCAAGTTGTTAATTTTGAAAGTTGAAAGTTTTGTTTTTCTGTCTTCCTGAAAATTTGTCATTGTATTTTGTTTTTAAATGTCATTGTATTTGTCCATAAATGTTAAAACATCCGCTAATGTTTAGCGCGTCCGCCAGCCTTGCAGCTAACGGCAGACTGTGAAAAAACCATTCACAATCCTCAGTTTATAACAGGTGATAAAAATAAGCATTTTTCTTTTTTTGTCAAGCATGATTTTTGACTTCTATTATGATGGAATACATACAGGCCAACAACATTAACCGGCTGGGGTTTTATTGTTTCGAAGAAGTTATTGTGGCCGAATATTCTGCATGATTTATTTAAATAATAAGGAATGGCTCAAGAACCGGCTTCGGCCAACAAAGAGTAGAATGAAAAAGCCCCTTACAAGAGGGGCTTTTTAGTTGGGGCTTTTTCATCTACCCGGCTGAATGTTAGCGGATCGGCTTTTACTTTCTTATTTAATGTTTAACTTCAAAATCCAATTGGCGTCCCTCATTAAAAGCTTTTTTGTCCATGCTCGAACCTATAGCTACCCCAATGCCGATTCCTATTGGTAGACCAGTGCCTAAAAGCCCCATATTTCCGGAAGCAGAACCTATTGCAACTCCAATTGGTAATCCAAATGCTCCTATTCCAAGAGCAAGCCATCGCTTTCTGTAATGATTTTTAGGAACAAGATTGATTTTTTTCTCAATATGCTTTATGATTTCATTTTCCTTTTCTTTTATTGTTTTCGCAAAATATTTTTCAGAATCTGAAACTAAATTCAAAATCTCAATTTGTTGATTGATGAAGTCAATAATTTCATTTGGCAATTCTCTTTTTTCTAAAGCTTTTAAAAGCTCGCCAAGTTGATTATATTGTCTGAATACTTTTGTGTTTTGTAAAATGTGTTGTCTTTCAATTAGTTTTTTCATAATCATTGTTTTGTTTTAAGCTGTCCGCTAATGTCAGATTTAAAAAAAATTCACAATCCTCAGTATATAACAGGTGATAAAAATAGGAGTTTTTCTTTTTTTATCAAGCATCATTTTGGACTTCTTTATAATGAATACATAAAGGCCAACAACAAAAACCAATTAGATTTTTGTTGTCTTGAGGAAGTTATAGAAGCCGAACACCCAGCATGAATTATGGAAGATAACATGGAATAGCTTACCAACCGGCTTCGGCCAATAAAGAGTAGAATAAAAAGGCCCCTTACAAGAGGGGCTTTTTAGTTGGGGCTTTTTCATCTACCCGGCTTAATGTTATGCATTTTTACTTTTACTTTAAAGTAAAATTATTTTACCCTAATTAATAATCCGTCCATCTTCCATTACAATGCTTCTTTGGGTATTTTCAGCAAAACTGAGGTCGTGCGTTATTACCAATAATGTTTTATTAAATGAATTCACTAGTTCATCAAAAATCTCAAAAACTATATCGGTATTTTTACTGTCTAAGTTGCCGGTGGGCTCGTCACACATTAGAATCAAAGGGTCATTGATCATCGCCCGAGCAATGGCTACCCTTTGTTTTTCACCTCCCGAGATTTGATACGCCATTTTATTTGACAATTTCTCTATTCCCAATTTTTTCAACAATTCAAAGGCATTATGCTCCAATTCACCTTCCGATATTTTGTTGAGTTTAAAGCCCGGGATCATTACATTCTTCAACACACTAAACTCATTGAGCAGGTAATGAAACTGAAAAACAAAACCTATTTTTTCATTCCGGACAAAGGCCAGTTCCTTTTCAGATTTATTTTTCATGGATTCATTGTCTATTAAAAGCTCTCCTTTATAGTTAGTATCCATTGTTGAAAGGATATAAAGTAAAGTGGATTTTCCACATCCCGATTTACCTGTTATGGAAACAAACTCGCCCTTGTTTATTACAAAAGAGAGGTCTTTCAAAACATCAATCTTAATGGGGGCATAAAACGATTTAAATATTGATTTGGCTTCTAAGACAATTTTATTTCCCATTTTAGTTTCCTCTAATGATTTCAACCGGATCTACTGAACTTGCTTTTCTCGATGGAAACCAACCAGCAAAATAGGTAGTAGCCACTGCAAAGGCAACGGCTATGGAGTAGTATTGCAGTCCATAATCTACAGGGTAGGTATCTACTCCCGGTACAGCCACGGAGTCAAATGGAATATTATCAATCACAACAGAGAACAATAATCCTACTAAAGCTCCTGCCAAAGCGCCCGCAACCCCAATACTCAAAGAGATGGAAATAAAAATATTTTTTACATCGGATCCCGAAAATCCGGTGGCTTTTAAAATAGCAATGGTATCCATCTTTTCATAAATCATCATGTTCAGGATGTTGTAAATACCAAACCCGGCCACAATTAAAAGCACTATGCCCACAGCAAAAGATATAATGGTTCTTGCACTGCTACCTGTTTCAAATTGAGCGTTTGCGGTTTGTATATCTTCGGCATTTATTCCAAATAGCTGTTCGTATTCTTTTGCAATTTCTGGGGCTTTGTCCATCTCATTAAGTTTTATTTGAATATCGCTGATATAATTATTGGATTTGCCCAACAGTTTTTGACAGGTAGCCAAACTTATATAGCTCTGTACTTTATCTATTTCCACAATTCCCGATTGGAAAAAACCAATTACTCTTAAGGAGAACTGCTTTCCATTTATGGTGGTTACTTGAATAATATCCCCTTTTTTTGCAAGCATCTTGTCTGCAACCCCACGACCTAAAATAATGCTGTTCGATCTGTTTTTCAAATCTAGATAATTCCCCTCAAAAACATAATCCTTAAAATTGAAAAGCTTTGTCTCTTGCACTGCATCTACGCCGTTGATTAAGCCATTTAGTTCTATATTCCCTAAATTATAAAACACTTGCGCTGTTACTTTAGGAGCCACTCCATACACTCTATTATCGCTATTTAGTTTTTTAATAATGCTCTCTATGTTATAAATTTCTTTTCTGGAATTGGAGGGCTTTATTGAACTTATAAAATTGTGGTAACCCCTATAAGTAGTATCCAAATCAATAGGTTGTATGGCCGATGGTTGGATATCATTGTACAGCCTGATATGTGGTGTTCTATTCAAAACCAACCCATCCAAAAGCGTGTTTAACCCCTGCATAAACCCAAGTAATGAGATAAAAAAGGCAACACTAAAGGTTACACCAATGGCAGCAACAAGTGTTTGCTTCGATCTTGCCAGTATCAAAGCTTTCGCAATTTCAAAAATGTGCTTCGTTTTCAATTTTTTGGCTTCTTGATTTTTGAGTTTTCGTCAATGCCGCTTATTACCTCAGTAATATTGTAATCTTTTAAGCCTATTTTCAATGTTTTTATCGTTCCATCTTCTAGTATTACTGCTGAGTCGTTCAATAAATAATTTGTAGGAATTGTCAATATGTTTTTCTTTTCGTTGATAACAATATTGGCTTCTAAGGTAAGGTTAGGATAAAGCTTTTCAGGTTGTTTCAAAAAAACGGCTTCTACTTTAAAAGTTCTTGTCCGATCGTCCATCATAGGATATATAAAGCTCACTTTAGCTTCAAAAACCTGGTTTTTATAACTATCCATTCTTACGATTATTTTCTGCCCTTTCCTGATTTTAACGATATCAAATTCATCTACATTCAATTCCATAATAAATTTCTCCCGACCGATTACTGCAAGTGGTGCCATTGAGGTGACAAGTTCTCCTTTTTCTGCATTTATTTTATATACGCATCCATCTTCTTCACTTCTAATAGTTAAATCTTTATCGTTAGCCTGAGCTATTTTAAGGTTGTTCTTGCTTTGGTCTGAAGCTAATTTTAGTTGCCGATTAATATTTTCATAGGCAACTAAACCTTTTTTCAAGTTTATCTTTGCCTCTTCAAAACTTAACTCTTTTTTTTCCAATTCTACTTTTGAGCCTATATTTTGGCGCCATAACGCCTGCTGTCTTGCCAGCAACAAAGAGTCATTGGCCAATTTTTTTTGAGCATACTCTACATTGTTTTTAGCTTCTGCAAGTTTTTCCTTATTAATCTGGTAGTCATTGGCTAAAGAGAGAAGACGGGCATTATAGACAGATAGCGTTGAATTGATATTTTCTATCTGAAAGATGGGTGTTCCTTTTTTTACCGGTTCGCCTTCTTTCACAAAAATCATTTCTACTATGCCGCTTGCTTTGGTGAATACCTCATATTGATTTTCACTTTTCACTATTCCAGACGCATAAACACTTTCTACAACATCTTCCGCTTTTGGGGTTGTCGTTTCAGTACTATTGCTACACCCAAGAAGGGATAATGCCGAAATTGATAAAATTAGGTGGTACGCATTATTCATAATGATTTTAAATTTTAGGATGGGATTTTTTGTATAATTCATAATGGTTTGCAACTACAAGAAGTAAGGGCTTTTGCCTGAAATGCTTCAGCGGAGTCAGATATTTCATTTGCCACAAAATTTTCTGCGGGGAAGAAAACCACAAATTTTATTTTGCTGCTGTTAGCTATTGTGCCGACTTTATTATTAGCCAATTAGCTTTGTATTATTTTCAGCAAGTTTTTGTTTTATGTATGCCTTTAATTCTTCAAATGACATATTCTGAGTTTCAGCAATTATTTTATCTCTGATTTCTCTCATCATTTTTAGAGCATCAAATGATTTTTCTTTCTTATTCTTTTCCATAGTTAAGTAAATCTTTAGGGCTTCGTATTTTAATCATCGCATAACTTAATTTCAAATTCACAGAATTATATCCTTTAATTCTATCTTAATTAACGATATGCTTGAAATTCCAACTGGCCAGAACATTGACTTTATGAATTGTCACCAACGAAATATATCTACAATCATCCAAACTGGTTTTGCCAACTACTTTTTCAGCGGTATAAGTGTCTGCCAATTCAATTGCTTCAGATGTCAATTCAACTCGTTTAGATTTTTCTGGCTTATAGCTTAGCAAATGCTCTCTAACTCCTGGAGGTGCGTTTAGTAGTTCAAGATCAAGTAAATCAGATACAACAAAAATTATTTCATTGTTATCAAGACGATCAAATAGCTTCATAGTGGCCTCTTTGAATTCTTCCTCAAAGTATCCACCTATAATTGAAGTGTCCATGTAAATTTTCTGATTCATTTACTTATCAGCTTTCACAAAGGTAACCAAAAATATCTGGGGATTCATTCACTCTTGTTGGGGCGAGACTCGGCATTACTGCTAACTTCAGACTGTATAAAATCCATTCACAATCCCCAGTTAATAATTGATGATACAAATAAGCGTTTTTCTTTTTTTATCAAGCATCATTTTGGGCTTCTATTATGAAAGAAAACATACAGGCCAACAAATTAACCAACCGGGGTTTTATTGTTTCAGGGAGTATCTCGAGATACAAGCATCCGAAAGACTAAAATTGCTTAGAAAGGAGCTTGCTTGAAAAATGAAAAGTTGGAAGCCGGATTACAAGAGAATTCGACTACTTTCATCAAGATTGATGCAATTGCATGACATTGGAGCGCACTTTGAAATTTTCCTACAAAAGGCTGCCTGAAAAAAGCCTTTCTTAAAACGCAAATAATCAGCGAAAACCAGGCTTAAAAATGGTTGAGCTGCTCAGAATAAAAGAAAACAATGGTTTTTTCACAGCCTGACGTTTTGCATGCAAGCGATGGGCGTGTAACCCTCCCTTTTTTCGGACTGACTGCAAATTTACATTTCTTATGTTGATGATATGCTGTTGACTTGTTGGAAACCTTTTAAGGTTTTCAATAAATCAACAGCATCGTAGTGTAAGGGTGATTTGTTTTGCAGGGATTCATGCGGTCTGTGGCAGTTGTAATCGTCCATCCATTTTTCTGTTTCTTCTCTCACTTGATGTAAGTCTTCAAATAGGTAGGCATCCAGCACATCTTGGCGATATGTCCTGTTAAATCGTTCAATAAAACCATTCTGCATGGGTTTCCCCGGTTGGATGTGTTGTAGTTTGATTTGGTTCGTTGAGCACCAATGTGTAAATGTGCTTCCAATGAATTCAGGTCCATTGTCAGATCGGATTTGCAAAGGCTTTCCATGTTCATGTATGGCTCGTTCCAATGATCTTACCACAGAGGAAGACGGAAAGCTAAAATCTACCTCGATGGACAAAGCCTGACGGTTGTAATCGTCTATGATGTTAAGGGTCCTGAATCTTCGACCATTCATCAGCGTGTCGTGCATGAAGTCCATGGACCAGCTCACATTGCGGCCTTCAGGGATAACCAGCGCATTGCGTTCTCGGCTTGGCAATCTGCGCTTGGCGGTCTTGCGTTGCTTTAGGCCAAGCACCCTATAAATCCTTCTCACGCGCTTATAGTTCCATGACAGGCCTTGGCTACGGATGCGTTCATACATTTTATCCTGCCCCTCTCGGATGTGCTTTTGTGAAAGCTCCAAAAGTTTATCTATCACCGGCTGGTCGTTCTTCACCGATTCATAATAAAACATGGACTTGGGCAATGTAATTACCCTGCAAGCTCTGGTGGTGCTTATCGAATAGGAATCCATCAGATAAACAGCCATGTTTTTCCTCTCACCAGGCTTTACCACTTTTTTGAAAGAACATCCTTGAGCATGCGGTTGTCCAGTGCAAGTTCTGCATACATACCCTTGAGCTTGCGGTTTTCTTCCTCCAACTCTTTAAGTCGTTTGAGCTGGTCACCGTCCATGCCGGAATATCGCTTCTTCCAATTGTAGAAAGTGGTGCGCGTAATACCCAGTTCACGGCAGATGGCTTCCGCCTTCTTGCCTACTTCGTAATCCTTTAAAGCCTGTACGATCTGGCTTTCTGTGAATCTTGTCTTTTTCATTTGACTGATTAAAATTAATGGTTATTGTCCACTTTTAATCAGTCCGGTTTTTGGGGAGGGTTACAGGCGCGATACCGAAGTACTGAACTGCAAACCTATTACAAATTTATAAAAGAAATACGAACTTCCAAATTAGCACTGAACTAGCAGCTATCGCTTGCATGCTGTTATTTTTAGTAGCGCACACTCTGTGCGTCAAAACACAAATTGCTCACACATGTTGCTCCCAGTTCAGTGAGTTAGCAGAGTGAATGTCAACAATTAAAAATTCCAATTTTACATTATGGTTGTCACACTATGGTTTGCATGATTGTTGAGTCTGCGTTGTCACACTATGGTTTGCTTGATTGATGAAACTGCGTTGTTTAGCACAGGAAGAGTGAACTTTCCTGTGAAGTTTCTAGTGGTGTTTATAAAAGCCCAGCTATATTTTCTATTTTCCAGTAGGGTACTCAATTTCATTTGGATGTTTTTTCAGTAGCTTCGTGAGTAGTTTCTTTTTTTTGTGGCTATTTCAGATAACTTATTTTGTTTTCGATTAATTAGTTTTCACCATTTTTTTCGTTACCACACCTTCATCACATTGTAGGCTTACAAAATATAAACCTTCTGCAAGGTTGCTTACATCAATGGTTTTGGTAGTAGTGTTTTTAATATTGTAGTAGGCTACCTGTTTCCCAGTATGATTGGTGATGGTTAGGTTGGTATTTAAGATTGATGGGCTTGCGAGGGTAATTGTTGAGGAACTTGGGTTGGGGTAAATGTTTAGTTCAATATTATCTAACTGTTCATTTAAACTTGTTACTAATCCAGCATACTTAGCAATAAAAAAATCACCACGATAATCAATACCATTAAAATTTGTATTAGTTAAAGTAATTGTTCCGAATGTAATATTAGAGGCCTCAAATTGGCCAGAAACATATATATTTTCGTTATTATCTACAGAAATACTGCTGCCCCTTGCATAAGAATTGCTACCGGGTGTGGTTGTTGCCCACAAAACAGTACCATCGGAAGCATATTTAACAATAAAAACATCAGTAGCCCCTCCAGGAAGATTTAATGTGATTGAACCAAAGGTTATGCTAGAAGGAGAAAAAAAACCAGTGACGTAAACATTACCGCTGGCATCAGTGGAAACGCTTTTAGCAGAACACCAATAATTTCCACCTGCTGACTTTGCCCATTGCACAGTGCCATTGGAAGTGTATTTAACAATAAAAACATCATTATAACCTGCATTGGTTAGGGTAGTTGTTCCGCAAGTAAGGGTTGGACTGTTGTAACTTCCCGAAAGGTATATGTTACCAGTTGCATCTGCTACAAGACTATATGTATTAAAATACGAAAGACCTCCTACGTCAATTGATGTAGCCCAAACAACTGCGCCATCTGAAGTATATTTTACAGTAAAATTATATTCATAAGATGTAGTTCCTGAATTGGTTATTGTAGTTGTATCGAAACTAATAGCAGGGCCTTGTATTGTGCCTGTAATATATACATTGCCACTGGCATCGGTACAAATACCAGTAGGGAAATCATTGTTTGGTCCACCACCTGATTTAGCCCAAAGTACGTTACCGTCTGGAGTGTATTTTACGAGATAAATTTCAAATTGTCCACCTCCAATTGTATTACTGGTTAAAGTAGTTGTATCAATGGTAATGGTAGAACCGCCAAATAAACCAGTTAAATAAACATTTCCGTTTACATCTGTGGTAACTTTTGGCACTCTATATTCATGAATCCCATCTATTGACTTTGCCCAATTTACTGTTCCATCAGGAGCGTACTTCACTAAAAAAGTATGATAATCATATAATGAACCATTATTAGATAAAGTAGTTGTATCGAAAGTTATAGAAGTACCCCGAAAATTGCCGGTTACAAAAATATTACCATTTGAATCAGTAGAAATACTTTCGCTAGCTATCTCATAAGAACCACCTAGTGACTTTGCCCAAAGTACAGTTCCGTTTGGTGCGTATTTCACAATAAAAATACTACCACTAGTTAACGTAAATGTTCCAAAGGTAATTGTATCACTGTAAAAAAATCCAGTAACATATACATTGCCATTAACATCAGTACAAACACAATTACCTGCAGAATAATTGTCTGTTTCTACAGTCTCTGCCCAAAGGCAATTAGGCACTTGCGCAAAAGTTATTGCACTTAATAAAAATGCTAATAATAGTGTGATTATTTTTTTCATGTAATTTATTTTTTAATACATAATTATCTTCTTCGTTTCCAGACCCTCATCACTTTTTAATGAACAAACTTATAAAAGAAATACCAACTTCCAAATTAGAACTGAACCAGCCGCTATCGATAGCTTTCTGTTATTGTTTGCAATCACTTTCATCAAACTGGTCAAGTTGCATTATTTAACAATATGCTTTTAACATAATGCTTGTCAAAAAACATTATGAGTGAGATTTGATGGACTAGCAATTTTAAATACAAGCAAAATTTAAAGTGTACTTGAAAGAGATAAACTTAATAAATTAAAATGCGAATTGGGGTCTTTTCACGCACCCGAGGCATTGATACTAACTTCAGACTGTAAAAAAACCATTCACAATCCTCAGTATATAACAGGTGATAAAAATAGGAGTTTTTCTTTTTTTATCAAGCATGATTTTGGACTTCGATTATGATTGAATACATACAGGCCAACAACAGAAACCATCTAGAGTTTAATTGTCTTGAGGAAGTTATAGAGGCCGAACATTCTGCATTATTTGTTTAAAATAATAAGGAATGGCTCAAGAACCGGCTTCGGCCAACACCGAGTAGAATGAAAAAGCCCCTTACGAGAGGGGCTTTTTATTTGGGGCTTTTTCATCTACCCGGCTGAATGTTATAGGCAGCTTTTCTTCTGTCAATAGTAATTTTGCTAAGTCAATGCAATGATATTTGCCATAAACAGTCGCACCATTTTGCATTTGTCGCAGGTTGAAAGTTTTAATTGCTTGAATAACTTTGTCGTCATTTAATAATTTTAAGGCATCGTCTAAGCCCGTTACTTCAATCAAAAATTGGTCAGGTCCTCCACGTTGATAAAAATGGTCGTCATTATACAGTGATTTTATTTTTAATGAATTTAGGTGTGCTTTTGTTAGAATAGATTTAGTCAAGTGAAAAGTATAGGAAATATTTTTTTCATCATTAACCCAAATAGTCAACACCTCACACCAAAAGAAATTCAGTCTGCATAGAGCAATATGATTTGTGTCTGTGAAAGCTTTATTTAAGCACGTTAAACTCCAAAATGAAAGTTCAGTCTGAGCTGGCTGCAAAACACATTTTTTGAAATACTGAATAAGAAAGGGTTTAGCAGACTCAATAAAGTCTTGTCGTTTAATTAATGTGTGAAATTTTCTTGAATATTTCTCTTGCAAGTCGGGTTCGTCAAGTATGTGTTCATTCAATTCGGTTATTTGGTTTGATTGTAGCCATAATTGTTGTTCGTCAAGAGGTATTATTAAATCCAAGTCGGTGTCGCCTTTAGGAATACTCGTCAGGTTGATGTTGCGGAGTTTTACCTTTTTACTTTCAAGTGATTTAATCAGTTCTTGTTCTACCTTGTTTAATTCTGTCGCTAGAAAAGTTTTAAATGAAATTTCTTGAATGTCATCATGAACTTTTGCATGTTGAACAAATCTTCGAATAACATCAACCGCTTGCCCAACATAAAACTGATTATTTCTAAAACGCAAAATGTAAATTCCACATCGCTTGTCAGGTTTAAATAAGTCCGCAACAGTCGGTCTGCAATAAACCCAAACAAATTCCGGAAAGTCAAATTCCGAAGCTGTCTTTTTTACTATGTTAAATATTTTCGTGTCTGTCGTCATACAGTTGCCGCTAACGTTTGGCAGATTTGCGATGGGCGGGCATTTCAGCACAAATGTTTATGCGGAGAACTGAACTTCCTTTAACGACAAAAGTATCTGCGGAGCACGAAACCCCGCCTTTTGGGTAGGTGCTGTTACCTGCTGGCGTTTTTTCTGTTACCATTATTTTTTAATGAATTTTTGAGTAATTGTGTTTTGTCCTAATTCAATAGTGATAAAATATAAACCGCTTGGCAAGTTGGCAATGTCAATTTGAGTTTGATTTATTCCTTTGTAAACAGTTTGCCCAAGATAGTTATTGATTGATATTTTACTCACGTCTGAACTTGGAATGTCAATATTTAATTTTGTCGTTGCAGGGTTGGGGAAAATTTTAAAATTCTCGGAGCTAAGTACCAAGTCATTTGTACCTACTGTTAATGATGAAGTCAACATATAATTCCAAACAGAAGGCAATGTTGGATTTGCTCCAATTGGTGATGCGTGATATGATAATGCAGGAATATTGGTATAAAGAAAATGTGAATTTGAAAATGGAGATGTAAGATTGTCAACTAATGTAGAGTCATCTGCTACTAGCATTCCCAAAGCTGTTAAGTTTGCAAATTGATTACTAAACGGAACTATTTCGTCTTGAATGTGAAGCAATGCAAAATGCTTTTCTGTTGGAGTAACGCCAGTTTGACTCAACCAGTTTGCTGGATTATTAAAAAAAGTACTGAAGTCGTTAGGGCCAGAAAACATAAGTACACGCTCAACAAGAAAGTTTTTCCCCAAATAACAGGCGTGACCTGAACCTTGTGAGTGTCCACTTACAATAATTTTTGACCAGTCAAGCGTTGTAGGTGTTGCTAAATATTGCCCCCAATTTTGTAAGGGGTATGTCAAAGCCAAATACTGAATTAGTTTTAAAGTTCGTGTATAAATAGAATTCAATGTGTCCACCGAAACAGCTGCACTTAATGGTGTGCCAAAGCAAAGTTCTTGTCTGTACTTATCAAAAACCAAAACGTCTGAGCTTGTTCCCAGTGGAGCTGTAGCTACATTATTAGGATAACTTAGGCTAATTACATCAAAACCAAGCGTTGCAGGATATTGACAGAATATTGAATAGTCATCTGGACTACTAAAGCTACCACCTAAAAAGAGAACTAATTTATTAAGGTTGATTGTGGTATTTCTAACAACATAGTTGCTGTCTGCGGTTGATAAGTAATTAATGTCTGTGCTTATAGGTTTAACATAAAATGTCTCTGTTTGAGAATAACTGATAGTTAATTGTGTTATTACAAGCAAAATAAAAAGTTGAAATTTTTTCATTTGTATTGTTTTATTCCTTACTGTTTGACTGTCAAAATTCTTAATGGTTCAGTTACTGTTTCGTCCGCCACGCTTGCAGGTAACGTTTTGGAGATTGGCGATGGGCGGGCTTTTCAGCACAGAAGTTTGTTCGGAGAACTGAACTTTCGGCTACCACAAAACTGTCAAGCGGAGACGAAACCCCGCCTATTGCCAATGTGCTGTTAGCAGCTGGCATTCTTCTCATACTGTCGGCTTTTTAATTGAATTCATTTCTAATAAAATCTCATAAAATATTTCAGAGTAATTCTCTGAAGATTTAGATAACTGAAATTGTATTCCGTAATGATTACCCCATAATCTAAATGCAAGTGATGCAATACCCCATTGCATATCTAAGTCATTTAGTTCTAATTTTTCCATTACATTTCTTATTCTATCGTCTGCGTCAGGATAATGTCCGCCATTATAAAGTTTAGGGCTTAAAAAGAGCAAAGCACACATACCTACAA